>Ga0209636_10000575_pt1 | contig 36367 bp, 26 predicted proteins | sample DeeMarSWOR152_54_FD_187464 | JGI IMG/M metagenome (GOLD analysis project Ga0209636, IMG submission 187464) | Marine sediment microbial communities from White Oak River estuary, North Carolina - WOR-1-52-54 (SPAdes) (version 2) | ecosystem: Environmental > Aquatic > Marine > Intertidal zone >... | reverse complement strand
TCAACGCGAGCCACCCCAACCGTCTCAGTTAAGGCGACTTCTACATATGAATTCCATCCTGTTGGCGGCGTGAAGGCGAAGGTCAAAGGCAAAGCACTGAACAGTCCAACGAAAATCAATATGCACAACGCTAACGCAATTTTTCCTTTCATACTCCTTTCTCCACCATACAAACTTTGATCTCTATTTAGGTTGTCGCAGAATTGCCATATAAATAATGCGGAAAAAAATTTCTTCCGCGCGCGGTTAGTTGAAAAACAATGTTGAAAATTGTCACAACCAGAAAAAAGCAACTTGTATTCGCGGGAGCGCCCACGGGCGGAGCTTGCGTCAAGTAAGCGACAAATATTCTTAAATATTCAATTGTTGAGATCTAGATAAAAAGGTGTTCTAGATGAAAAAGAATCTCTCAAAAATCCTTTTCCTATGCTTTCAATTGACGCTCTGCAGTACTTTCTTTTTGTTTTCCACAATAAAGCTGTCAACCGCACAGCCGCCCCCTGTATGGTGGAACAAAGATTGGCTAAGCGTCACTCCTGTAAATTTGACAGAGACTTTTGGAATAGAACGCACCTCAGAACTCGTTGACGTTCACATAGAGTTTGAACCGGGAACATGCAAGGAGCCAAACAAGGAAATTAGAGTAGTCTTTTTTGATGGATCCTCGTTTGTCGACGTGACGAGCCAAGTCTATAACCTAACGAAGGAGGATGATTATGCGGAGTCATGTAATGTCGTTTTCCTAGCCGACTGCCCAGCATATGGCAACGTCACATATTATGTATACTACAACCCCAGCATACCTGCTTCAATTCCAGAGTATGATGGCCTCCGTCTACATGTTGAGCTTGCAGGAGACACCTACAACATCACCGCCCTTATAGACGGTGTAGAGAAAAATTATTCTCGCCTATTGTTCAAGCATTTGATGGATCTGTATAGTGACGGAAAGCTGGTTTGCTGGCCAGGCGGCCCAGCTGGATGGGAGTTCGCGCAAATAACCCTAGCCAGCCTTTGGTCGGACGGTGCCGACAACCCTTGGTTCTCAGTGGGGGACATAGTGACGGTTGCTAACAGCGGACCGTTGTTCGTTGAATTCAACATCACACAGCCAATTGCCTCTGATCTATGGTCAACCGTCTTCAACTACAATGTTTCAACAACTTACATGGTTAGAGTCTATTACCAGCCCGACCTAACCCCCTTAGTAGGTTACCACATGAGCATAAACTTCAACCAAACCGACATTGTAAAGGATCCTGTCGTTGTAGATTTCAAACTCGCTAACAGCACCAGCTACGAAATCTACCAAGACTTCACGTGGAAAAACCAGGATCAAGAAATAACAACGGTTTCAGCTAAAGACGACATGCCACAAATCGACTCTATCTGGAGCGCGGCTAAGCCTTATGGCTGGTTGAGCTACAACGGCAGCATCCCAGGCATGCCCGACAGGCCCGCAGCCAACATAGGTCTCATCCCAACCTACGCAGGCGGAACAAACCCATCCGTCAACTACGTCGTTAACTTCACGGCGACCTATTCAGATACACCCATGGAGGCCTATTTTGACCATCACTGCACCACCCAACTCAGTGCGGTGACAAACGGAGTCAAAGGCGACGTGATCGAATCAAAAGGCTTCATCAAGGTCTATCCTCCGGCGGAAAACGCGGATCCAGCCGTGTCTGAGATTGCAGCGGAACTGCGCCACCTTGAATCGCTACAGACGAAGGTTGGGGAGCCGTATACAATAGAGTTGGTGGATAGGAGGGCTCCGACAATAACGGGTATAGTCCCTGCTATGGCTGGCCAAGAAATCGTTGAGAAAGCCGAGGTTAACTTGGAAGCCACCGTAACTGATGATACTGCAATAATTCTTGAAACTCTGATAATTCAGGAGTCAGGCGTTGACAAAGTTTTCTTACATTATTCAATCGACGGAGGGAAAACATGGAATGTCACAGATATGACCAAGATTGAGGAGACCGACGTGTATGACGCCACAATTCCAGGATTCAAGTCTGGAACTAAAGTGAGTTATATTATATCTGCCACCGACAAAAACGGGAACGAGGAGACGAGCCCCACCTATTGGTATAAGGTGCGGATTCCATCGCAAACTGGTATGTGGTTGGGTATCGGAATAGCCATCGGCTTCATAACAGCCATCGTGATCGCCGCTGCCGCTTTCTATATTCGAAAGAAACCCTAACCCTTTTTTCTCTTTGACAAAAAATCTTAAATAAACAAGACTGACAAACACGAGAATCTGAGAATGGAGAGAGAAATGAGCTTTGGAAAAATCTGGAAACGGAGGACTAACCCTTAGGTCCTTTTTCATTGGTATCATTCTCGTTGTTGTCATGACCATTTTGTTGCATTTGCTCGGTGGCTTTACAACTTCCTTCCCTGAAGCAACTACAAACTCGCTTGTTTTCGCGATCCTTGTAATATTTCTATTATCCTTGTTCGCACCTAAGATCGGCCTTACCCCGCAAGAGCACACCGTGATTTACGCAATGCTTCTGGTTTCCCTAGCTTTTGCAGCGACTTGGACGTTCACAATATTTGGTCAGTCTATCATTGCTGTTGGTCATCCACAGTATGCAGAAAGAGCAAGCCAATTGATGAATCCGATTTTTGGACCGATGGATCCGGATCTTATTCAAGGCGCGTTTGCTGGAGGCGCCGAAGTTCCGTGGGAGGCTTGGTTTGTTCCGATGTTTTATTGGATCTTGCTTTCCCTTGCAATGTGTTTCTCAGGTCTTTTTCTCAGTTGCATAATGCGTCGTCAACACGTGGATGTGGAAACGCTTCCCTTTCCCATGACCACGCCTGTTCTAACCTTGACAAAGGAGAAGTCGTTCTTGGGATTGCCCAATGTCAAGTGGATACTTTGGGGTATGCTCATCGGTTTTGTATGGATTCCAAATCTCTTTGCCTTCCTAAACACGTTGCATCCTCCACTTGCTTTGCCAATTCCAGGGTCAATAGATTTAGCGCCTTACCTATGGTCTATACTGCCGATGGCCGTTCTATCAATTAGCTGGACCAACATCAGCGTCCTATCCTTCGGCCTTCTAGTACCCATGGACATACTGCTCACGGCAGTGGTTCTTCACGGAGTCTTCCTCTGGATAATTCCAGCTATAGAGGTTCCTATGGGTTTCTTGTTTGCCAACCCAGAATATTCCGTTGCTGGTCAGTGGCTGTTCCGATTGGCAGATTCAGGGTTTAAAGGTGTTATCCACCACAATGACATCCTCAGGTATGGCGGTCTAATTGGACTTGGAGTACTGCCCTTAATATACGAGTGGAGACACATCGTCCAAACGTTAAAAGCAGTCATTCACCCCAAACCGAAGGAAGAGGCTTCAGAGCCCTTAGCGTATCGGTGGGCTTGGATTGGATTTGTCGCAACAACGATTGCAGCTATGCTCCTCATGTCTGTTGGAGGCATGCCCTTGTGGGCAATTATCCTATTCGCCGTGCTGTACAATGTTCTAGTTCTTGGCATCACTCGCCTGCGGGGAGAATCTGGAGGTTGGGTGGGCAACGCTGAAGAAATGCGCGGGCCAATTGCTGTAACCTTATATCAAGCAGGCTTTGAATCCAACCCAACGACGTCAGCACACTGGTCATCTCTAATGATATCAGGTACGTATACATGGTGGGGGTTTTTGGTTGCCATGCCGCCGCCCGTGACGTCTACAGAAGCCTTCAGGGTAGCGTCCTCAACGAAAACGAGAAGCCGAGATCTTTTCGTGGCAATTTCCGTCGCGATAATAATAGCTATGCTGATAGGTTTTCCTTTTGCCCTGTGGGGCATCTACAAATATGGTATAACCGGAAAATGGTTGTACAGCCGCATTGACGGAGCTTACCAGGGCGACATGGGATTCTGGCAAAACGTCAACTACTTGTTCTACACCGGAGGCGCACCTGTTGCGTGGAACTACCCGCCAGATTGGATTCAAATCGCGTTCGGCGTAGCCCTTGTAGGATTTTTTATGTTCATGCGAGCTAGATACGTTTGGTTCCCGTTGAACCCAATCGGCATACCCCTCGCTGGTTTCGTTCTCTCTCCAGGATACATATTCTCATGGCTAATGGCATATTTAATCAAATACGCAGTATTGAAAATCGGCGGCACAAAACTTTACGAAGAGAAACTGGTTCCCATGGCAGTCGGAATAATCCTAATGTCGATCATACTGTTGGTCACCAGCGGACTCGTTACAATACTTCGAGTGGCTTAGCTTCTAAATCTCCTGAAAAACAATAATAAGCACGATAGATTTACTAGTAGAAACAGTCTGGGGAAAAATATTGATCTTGGATCGAAAAAACTTCCTTTACTTCTCCTTCATGGTCTTGTTTGTGCTGATGCTTCCCCAAATGTACATGGTAGCGGGCAATGGCAAGTTGAGAGCTCCTTTAGTCGAAACAACCGACTACAATGTCATCATCGACAGCATAAACATGACTAATGTTGAGATGCACACGCATTTTTTTTCCAACATTGATTCTAGAGTGACTGGCTATCCTGGCTCCATTGTCTCTGCCAAATACATTGCGGAGAGATTCTGGGAATACAAACTCGATCAAATATACTTTGAAAACTACACCGCTGTCGTCCCTGTTGACTACGGCGCCAACATAACGACTTTGTCCCCTGAGCCTCACAGTTTTCAAGCATTCTCAGTATGGCCAAACCTTGTCGAGACATGTGAAACATCGTCTCTTGGAATAACTGGAAGACTGATATACGGTGGCCATGGAAATTTCGCTGACTTCAACGAAAAAGACGTTTTCGGAAGCATTGTCGTCATGGAATTTAACAGTGGAAAGAACTGGATAAACGCTGCGATGCTGGGAGCCAAAGCCATAATCTTCATTGAACCTGAGGACACGACTACAGAGGAGGCGAATCAGAAAAGTATTGAAATACCGTTGGATATTCCCAGACTATACTTGAAGAAGAAAGACGCCGAAAACCTCAAAGATTTGTTGGATAGCGCACACGGAGACTTAACCGCGAAAATTACTGCCAAAATGGCGTATGAGGCGAGACAAACAAGCAACATCATCGGAATAGTTCAAGGTTATGATTCACAACTGGAGAACGAAGTCATCACTATCACCGCACACTATGACTCAATTTCGGCGGTGCCGTCCATCGCCCCTGGAGCTGACGAAGCATCTGGCGTTGCAGCTCTTCTCGAATTGGCAAGAGTCCTCAAGCTTCATCAGCCCAAAAGAACTGTCATGCTGGTGGCCCTTTCAGGACACAATTTGGCTTTGGCAGGGGCAAGAGAATTTGTGGACAAGCATTTCAACGATATTGGGACGAAAATAAAGCTTCTCATCAACCTTGACCTGTCAACAGAAGCCGACACCCTTGCCGCGTTATGGATTGGACAGTTCTATCGGTTCGACCTCGTGCCTGGTCGTTTCATGTGGGTTTCTCACCGCCTGTCTGGCGAATACTTACCCAAGTTTAGTGAGGAATATCAGAAGAAATTCGACGACGCCTTGGATTCAGTTACATGGCGACAAATCATTCCGAGGCGCTTCACCTTGGATAGCGAACCTTTCACGATGGCTGGAGGATTAGGTTTCAGTTACGTTACCAGCTTTAGCCTAAGAAAACGATGGAATACCCCGCTGGATACTTATGATCACCTACACTTTAAAAATTTGAAACCGCAATTAGACCTTATTTTCTGTACGTTATACCGCTTTGCGGAAGAGGAGGAGATTCCTGAAAACAGACCCACACGATTCACCCCTGAGGGCGGAGGCTTCCCAACGCTCAGGGGACGAGTTGTGGAATACAACTTTCAAAGGGGATGGTATGACCCTGTGCCAAACGCCCTCGTCTTTCTTCAAGGCAAACCAGAGACCATTCTTTATGACCACAACACGGTTTTGCTGTCTGACGACAACGGGGAGTTTGTGTTCAAAGGAGCACTCAAAAGCACCGCCACCGGTCTCTACACCACCCGCTTTTACGCATTATCGGCTTATGTGGATGATCCCTCTCCTAGCCCGGTGGAATACGCAAACGATTTCGGAAAGTACGGGACATTTACTGGCCAAATTATAATCGACAAAGCTGACAACTTTGTGAGAATCGCAGTTTTCGAGTGCGCTAGCATAGCCCTCTTCAACTGCTTAGACCCCTTCACGATGGGTCTGATGTTGCCGTGGTTCGGTGTGTACGACATTCGGACGCACGCTAATCCTGATTCATGGAGTGGGACTGCAGATATGCATGACGCAATGATTTTCGTTCCGCCCAATGTTCCTGTCGAAATTAGAATGGATAAGTATGGTGTCCCAGAGCCTCTTGCAGTATTGTTAAACGCTAGCGAGGGAAACCCCGGAGGGAGCGGATACACTGTCGAGGCCGAGGGCGCGTGTCTGTATCTTACGCATACGCCTTTGCTCTTCGCGGGTGATGGCTTGTACTGGCTGACCGAAAGTCGCCTTGAAATAAGTAGATCAAAAGGCCTTCGACCCGCAAATGCCGAAAACTCCCAACAAAAAGCAGCTGAACATCTAGAGCGTGCATATTCGACACTGGACGACAAACAATACAATATTTTTTACTCCGAAGCCTTTAACGCTTGGAGCTTGGAGATTCAAGCCTATCGTCAAGTCAAAAGGCTCATGCAAGACACGATCAGCACCACAGTATTCTTTTTCGTCCTTCTGATTCCCTTTGCATTTCTTGCCGAGAGACTGTTTTTTGAGTTTACGGAGGGCCGCAAAAGTCTGGTTGTGGCCTCAGCTATCTTTGGAGCCTTCGTAGCTATACTCTACTTTTTCCATCCAGGTTTTCACCTTGCATCCAGCATCTACATGACGCTAATAGGTTTCATAATCTTCGTGCTTCTGACTCCTGCTCTAGCCATAATCCTCAGTGAACTACTCAAGTATTTTGGAGAGCTTCGGCGCAAAATAATAGGAAAGCATTTCACTTCGATAAGTCGGCTCGGCGCCCTAACAACCACATTTTCCATCGGAATCTCCTACATGAAAAGGAGAAAGCTTCGTACCGCGTTAACCCTCACCGCGATTACCTTGATCATTTTTTCACTAATCTCCTTCACATCCATCTTCACCTTCTCTATTGTCCGAGCTAACGAACGAAGCGGAGTAACCCTTTACGACGGCATTCTAATACGAACGGCCTCATGGTCGCCTTTATCCAACGATCTGCTAGGCTACTTTAATGCCCACTACGACAAACAAGCCATAGTAACCCCGAGATCTTGGCTTTACGCGACAAACGATCCGCTAAACCTCCGACTGGTCAGCCCTGAAGGCACCCAATTCACGCCTGACGTTATTCTAGGTGTCACTCCAAGCGAAGCCAACCTCACCCATCTAGACGTCGACAACTCTCTGCCTAAAGGTTCCTGGTTTTCAGGAAGCCAATGGGATGTCTGCATCATCAGCAACTTGACTGCTGGTGCTTTGCAAGTCGACGTTAACCAAACGATTTCGTGGGGAGGATTGAACCTAACCGTTATTGGAATTATGAATGATGATGCGGTAGAGTCTCTAGTAGACTTGGATCAAGAATCTCTTATGCCACTCCACCCAACGCAACCGGGTACTGAAAATGTTCACGCCCATCCAGAACGGGTCGTTATTGTTCCACACACCCTTGCCATGAGACTTGGCGCCCAAATCCGTAGCATCGCTATCCTACCCAACGATTCCAACACTGTTTATGATGCCGCCAGCGAACTAGCCAACGCTTTGACGGAAGTCAATGTATATGCAGGTCTCGATGAAAGTATCTACTTTTATGTGAAGGGGGTTGGTTACACTTTTCATGGATGGAACCTCATTCTGGTTCCGCTGTTTATTGCCGCCTTTATCATACTAAACTCCATGCTAAGCGCCGTTCACGAAAGGGTTAAGGAAATCGCGATCTACAGCTCCGTTGGGCTTTCACCCATGCACATAGCTGGTCTGTTCGTCGCGGAATCCGTTGTCTATGCGGTTTTGGGTGCTGTCTTCGGCTACACGCTGGGTATAGTTGGATATCCTCTTCTCATTAGGGCAGGTATTCTTCCTGATGATATACCGCTTAACTACTCATCTTCTTGGGTGATGATAACTCTGAGTGTGTGCATGATAGTGACCTTGCTCTCCACCGTTTATCCTATGTATAAGGCCTCACGTCTAGTAACGCCTTCCATCGAACGGACATGGAAGATATCGACGAAGCCTAAAGAGGGCGAATGGACAATTCCGTTACCTTTCGTCGCGACAAGCGAGGAGGAAGCACTTGGGATTCTAACGTTTGTGAAGGAGTACTTCGAGGCTCATGCTACAGAGCGAGCAGACACAATTTTCGCCACTCGAGCGATTTCTTACCGAACGAAAGACAAGGTCAAATCCCTCATAATGAAAATCCGCCTAGCCCCATTTGAAATGGGTGTTCTTCAAGAAGCATACTTGAACGCCAAATTGTCTGCCAAAAAAGAAAGATATGACTTTGAACTTTATCTCCATCGGTTGGGAGGTTACCTGCGAATTTGGGAAACTTCAAATAGGAAGTTCGCTGATGAGGCGCGAAAGCAAATGTTAATATGGCGAGGGCTTAAACCTGGAGAGAAAGAGGAGTACATGAAGCGTGCGTCCGAATTAAAAGAAATCAAAGAAAAGTCAACGAGGTCCGAAAATGAAAGCTGAAGAATCTAACGAAGATACTCTGCATAAATCTGAGCGCGTTTCCCCCCTTACATGGAGATCCCTCGCAGGAATACTTTACGCAGGTGTAGTCCTGTTGCCGGCAGTTTTGTGGCTTTACTTCTCCACTGGCAGCCTGATAGTTGCCTCGACGGCTATGTATACGACAGCGTTGCTTTTCGGCGAACTTGCAAGACTTAGCAAACCGTTAACAAAACAGGAGCTTTTCATCATTATGTACGGGGGCACCGTGGCTGCAGGCGAATTTTTGATAACTGCTGGCTTTGTTTTCAGTGCCTACTTTAGATCTTCGCCAATTGCCGCCCAATTCGGCTTAACAGAAGCTATACCTAACTGGTTAGTTCCTCCGCTTACTTCGCCAGCTATTACGCAAAGGAATTTGATGCATCCGGACTGGATTTTGCCTATAATAGTGGTAACGTCTGGCGTCCTATTAGCAAAGATTTGTGATGTCTCTCTCGGCTTCTTAGCTCGGCATCTATACATTGAGGTTGAAGAACTTCCGTTTCCAATGCAGCAAGTCGAAGCTCAAGTGTGCCTCACGATGGCTGCGAAGGAAAGCAAGAAAATTAGGATTTTCACTCTGTCAGCCATAATCGCGATGGCGTATGCAGCCATTCTCTATGCCCTACCGTTTGTTTCATACGCTATACTGGGCTGGCCCATGGTTGCTATTCCGCAGCCGTGGATTGATTTGAACCGGTTGGTTGGCTGGATTCTTCCAGGCGCCTCTTTTGGCGTAGCCACAGGTCTTACAGTATTTGCCATGGGATTCATACTCCCATTTAACGTGATCGTCAGTATGTTTATTGGTTCTGTGAGCTTCTATTTTGTCGGGAACACTTTGCTGGTCAACTGGGGCCTCTTCACTGAATGGTTCCCTGGAATGAGTGTCTCGGACGCTTGGACACGGTCTGTACTGGGCTTTTGGGCGAGTCCTATGATAGGCCTAATCATAGCGGCAGCCATACTCCCCTTGGTGAGGCATCCTGGAAATTTTGTAAAAACTTTTAGGGATTTACTGAGAATGCCAACTGTTGCAAAGCGAGGGGGAAGTATTTCGCTGAAACTAATAATGGCTCTGTTTCTACTTACAACGCTGGGGTCAGTGTTATTCGTTTGGATGCTGGTGCCAGGGTTTAGAAGCTGGGTGTGGGTCCTCATCCTCCTTTCTGTAGGGTGGACTTTCATTTTTACTTTTGCATCCGCAAGGGCTATAGGTGTTACCGGCATGGGCCCAATTGCACCCTACTCCCCAACTCTCTATGTGCGGGAGGCTTCTTACATCGCCACTGGCTATACTGGCGTTGACATATGGTTCGCACCTCTTGTCGTGAGTAGCGGCGGAGCTTTTATGTGCGCAGTATTTAAGACTGCAAAACTAACTGACACAAATCCCATAGACTACGTAAAAGCCTATTTCATAGCCTTCTTCATAGCCCTCATCATGGGTTACATCTATGTTTCTGCGTTTTGGAGAATCGCACCTATGCCATCAGCTCTGTTTCCATGTCCCTTTTGGCCACTAACGGCTACGATACAAAGCCTCTTCATCACACGCAGCCTCGAGCTTTTCAACCCCACCCTTCTAATAGGCGCCGCAACAGTTGGCAGCATCCTCTTTCTTATAATTGAAATAGGACACCTTCCGCTTTCACTGATGGGATTAGCGTTGGGCCCGACGTTGCCAATTCCGTTTACGGTGAGCTACATGATAGGCGCAATAGCAGCCAAACTGATGGAGAGAAGAATGGGGAAAGAATGGTTCCAAACAAACCGCACAATAATAGTGGCGGGTATTTTCACAGGCGTTGGCCTTACAGTAGCCTTGAGCACCGCAATAGCTCTCATCGCAAGATCTATGTGGGCACTGCCATACTAAACTGAATCTCGGAGATATCCAATAATTCTAAGTCAAAAACGTGGCTCGATTTAGCGCGCGCAAAAAGAACCCAAATATTGCCTAGTATAATAGAAAATAACAACTCGATCGAGAAAGGTATCTTCAAATCGGTATAAAACACTTGGAAACAACCGGTATGCCTACAAGCATTGTTCGCATTGCAAAAATCAAGCTCTTAGGAAGTTGTTTCAAGAATAATTCAGCTCGAGTTCTGGGGCACGATGGAGCCTACTCGATACCACTAGGTGACGGCAAAGTGTTCTGGTCCTTTGGAGACACCATATTAGGTCCTGAACGAAGAGGATATGACCCTCGAAGAATAGACTTAGACACTTGGCTTTTCAAGGATTCTTGGGCTAAAAAAAACGTGGCTATGATCAGTAATTCTGGGTTAATTGCAGACGCGAAGAACATTAGCGAGCTCATGTACGGTGGATTCGAATATTTCGTCCACAAAAGAACAGTTGATGAGAAAGAACTCGTTGAAGCACGGGAAATAATTCCAGTTCCCGAAAGGCTAAAGCATAACAGAAAACAAAGAACTGCGTATTGGCCAGTAGACGGTATAGTAATCAACGGAAAACTCTACTTTTTTTATCTAATGGTCACCTCTGTTATGTCTGTCATAAATCTTTATGGCACAGGTATGGTAAGGTCGACTTTTCCCTATGAAACATTCGAAAAGTTGCCAAACACTCGTCTAACGCAAACAAAAAAACTTGCAAACTCAAATGAGTTGCCATTTGTTTGGTGGGATAATAGAAGAGACCGAGGCCGTGAACAGATAGCAGCCTTTGGCACTGCTGTGCTGAAGAACATTGTCGATAACCACATTTACATTTATGGAAGCAAACTCGAACATAGGGGCGACGGCATCGTCCATGCAGTTTCTTTGGCACGGGTGAAAAAGAAGAATATAGAGGACATCACTAAGTACGAATACCTGGCTGAGGCTCCATCAAAACAGAATGATTTCACGCCTAAATGGAGTGCTGATCCCCAAAAAACGGCGAGCATCTTTGACGGAAATGCGAATGAGCTTTCCGTATCCTACAATCCATATCTCGGCAAATACGTAGCGATTTACTCCTATTCAAAACGAGTAGACGAAAACAACGAAATACACATGCGATCTTCTAACAGCCCTGCCGGACCATGGAACAAACCTTTAACAATTTACAAGCCTCAAGGGTCACGTAGAAAAGATTCTTGCTATGCAGCGAAGGAACATCCGGAATACAGCGAAGATCTTGGAAAATCAATTTATGTAACATATGTGAGCCATCAACGCTACTTCCCGGAACTTCTAGAAATAGGGCTCGGAGAATAATGCTTCCTTCAAAGTGGCGCGCGCATGTTACACCTTTTTGTGACAAATCAATGGTTTTCCTATGTTAATTTCATCGTGCAATATGTCATCTCTTTTTTCATATTCCTAATCGCTTTGCACGTGCATTTTTACGTCAGCTTCTAGCAATTGGATATTTCCCATATTTTCTTCCCACCTCAAACATTATGTTCGCCCTTTCAAGAGGAATTCCAGTTAAAGAATGATCGGAAGCGAGAACATATCCTCCTCCTGGGGTAGCAGCGCGTATGCACTCCATGGCTTGACCTATTACTTCTTCTCTTGTTCCGAAGGGCAAGACTTTTGTTCCATCGACATTGCCTATCAAGCAAATTTTGTTTCCAAACTCTTCCTTAATCTCAGCTATGTTCATATGGGCTTTTCTCTGTATAGGATGAAGCGCATCTATACCCGTGTTGATCACATCCTCTAGTATTGCATTTATGTTTCCGTCACAATGAAAAAGAACTGCCGCACCTTTCTTCTGAAAGGCTCTAACCATCTCTCTCAAGTTGGGTAAAACGAATTCTCTGTTATGAGCTGGCGAAATGAACAAAGAGTCGTCTGTTCCGAGATCATCGGATATGAATATACCGTCAACTCCGGTGTCTATGAATCGCTTGCCAAGTTCTGTGTAAAAGTTGGTTACCATTCTAGCTATTCTATGAATGACTGAAGGGTTCTCGTAAAGCAAGAGCGAATATGTTGTGAAGCCTGTTAGAAAAGCTGAATTTGAAAATGGTCCTCCCACTCCAGCAAATATTGCCATGTCCTCCCCTGCAAGTTTGATTGCCTTTTCGATTGTTCTTACTCGACCTTCCGCGTGTGGATCCGGCGGTTCATATTCATCCAGTCTATGTATTTTTTCTAAAGGATGCCCTGCAATGTAAGGAACTGGCCAATGTTCCTCCGTTGTAGCCAAGCATTTTTGCCCCCACTCATCATAAAAGGACCCCTTTTCTTCTCCTGTTTTCAGCGTGAATCCTTCAGGCGCATCGCCAGGAAGCCAGAGACCGTCTAAACCCATTTTTCTTGTGCATTCAACCCAGTCTTCAGCACCGACTGGAGGAAAATGCCCTAAAACTTCCCTAAAAATATCAGGGTTGAAAATGAAATCAAATAATGGAATTCGATCCTGCTCTTCAAGATAGAGAGCTTTCATGAATCTTCGTTTAGACATTTCGGTTCCTTCGCTATTAGGACTATCAATAATCTATATGCGCCGCAGTTTATCGTGCTACGGGATATATCCCATATTGGCGCGCCGCTTTGACCAGAGTAACATAGTTTTCGGCTTTAATTCCGCTATGAGCTGAGTTGCTGGAACTTATCATATATCCGCCGCCCTCTGCCGCGTTGTCTATGCTTTCCTTAACCGCTTTCTTTACATCCTGTTCTGATCCATGCGTGAGAATCGGGCCGCAGTCAATATTTCCTATAAGACAGACCTTGTCTCCGTATGTGTTTTTTGTCTCTTTTAGATTCATGACAGGAGGCTCCAACGGGTTAATAGCGTCGAAACCGGCTTCTATGAAGTCTTCAAAAATAGGGTTGATGTCGCCATCGCAATGCTTTATCATGAAGATATTGTCGATCTTGAGGGCTCGGGTAAAGCGTTTGAGACGAGGGAGAAAATACTTTCTAAAAATTCTTGGTGGAAACATGGGCCCGTGGCTGTCAGCGTAGTCGTCGCCAGTTAGTAAAGCATCCACCCCAGCATCCAGCAAAGCTTTTCCCATCTTAATATTCGTCTCGAGGATCACGTCCATAATTTTCTCAGCAAATCTGGGGTTCGTGTAAAGATCAAGCAAGAAATTTTCCATCCCTCTTAACTGCCACGATAACTCGAAAACGTCACGTAACCCGCCGACGACAAACATTTTTTTCTTAACCTTTTCAACAATGAATTCAGCCGCTTCCATTTTTCCGGGCGCAAATGGATCAGGTGGCACATACTTCTCAAAATCTTCGGGGCTATTTATTGCTGGGCCGTTCCACCAGTTCCTCATATAGCCCGATGCGTCAGGTGATACGCGCCATCTTATTCCCCACTCATCCGTGTACGTTTTGTCGGAGCCAATTTTGATTTCAAAGCCTCGGGCTTGAGACATCCAATCCCAGACGACAATTGAGTCCATTCCAAGCATTTCATGGCAGCGGATCATCGCCATAGAGTTAGTTTTGATGGATTCACGTCTTGACTCGTACATGGCACCCGTAGCGGATACACCAGTGATCTTCTCAACGATGGGAGGATCAAAGTAGAGTTCAAAAAGAGGGATTCTATCGGGCTCCTCTAAATTTAACGCTGAGAGCACGCGTTCTCGAGAAGACAACTTGCTAACCAACTCCTTCAGCCAAGGGCGCGCGTGGTAGATCGGCAGCCTTATGGCAACAGCTGGTTTTCTTTTAGCACGGTAATGGTCTCTTCTGGCGTTAAAGTTATGGATCTTCCTACTCTGAAATGCCAGTCGAAGGTGCAGTAGCGAACAACTTTCACGACTTTTCTGTCAATCTCTTTTGGAAGTTTTCGATTTTTCATTCGTTTGGAGAAAGAGGATAACCGAACGCTGAAGAAGCATTTTCTCCATTCGCGTCCATCTTCGTCGATAAAAAAGTCCTCAGTCCGCTTTACATCAGTGACTACGCCGCGCAAAATTTTGTTTTCATTTTTTCTTTTCATGTCTCTGTTTCTTACCTCCTAAGTTTGGGTTTTCCTAGCTAATTCTTTAGTTAAGTTTGGGTTTTCCTAATAATTCTTTAGCTACCGCTACAGCTTCAATCGCGTCTTCACCGTAGCCGTCCGCACCTATTCGCTTGGCAAACTCTCGGGTGACTGCGCGACCACCTACCAGCGTCTTAACTTTTCTGGTCAAACCCGCCTTTGTCAAAGCCTGAATTGTGTTCTTCACCATTGGCGCCGTCATAGTGAGAAGCGCGGACATGGCCGCAATATTTGCATCAGCTTTCTTGACTTCGGCAACGAACTTTTTAGGCGGCACATCAATCCCTATGTCGTAGACATCAAAGCCTGCCAAACTCAACATCGATACAACCAGATTCTTACCTATGTCGTGGATATCTCCCTGGACAGTGCCTATGACCACCCTACCAAGAAACGCGGTTTCCACTTTTTCCTTCTCCAAGTGCGGTCTCAAAGTTTCGACAGCGGACTTCATTATGTGGGCAGCCATCAACAGATCAGCCAAAAAATATTCCTTATCTTCATATCTCTGACCGACAATTTCCATGCCAGACGATAGGCCCTCTGAGACAATTTGATTTGGATGTAACCCAACCTCAAGCGCCTTTTCTACCAGTTCTCCAACACTTTCTTGATTAAGGTCGCCTAAAGCTGAGGCTAGCTGATCCAAGATTCTTTCCACGTTCACCTTCTCCATAAACTTCATTATTCATAGCACAGTTGAAAAAGCGGTTCTTAAGAGTTACGATCAATTTCTCCAGTTGAATTAAGCTATTGAAATACACTAGTTCTTTGGTGAATGCCAAGTTCTCTATAGGTGGGAGAAAAGAAGGCACATAATCCTGATAAATTTGTGCGAAAAAGAATTAATTCATTGCGATTATTGTTCTACAAACAAATCGAATATTGAGGTGGGGTTTGGATGGTCAAAATAACTATCATCGGTGCCGGTAGCATGGCGTGGTCGGCAAATCTAATCAAGGATATCTGTTTGACAAAAAGTCTTTGGGATAGTACAATCTCGTTGATGGATATTGACAGGAAACGCCTCGATGTTATATACGGTCTAGCCAAAAGATACGCAGCTGAGGTCAAAGCGGACCTAAAGTTTGAGAAAACTATGGATAGAAAAGAGGCGTTAGAAGATTCTGATTTTGTGTTCAACACCGCTTTAGCTGGTGGACATGGCAACTATGAGATCCAACGTGAAGTTGCAGAAAAAAACGGATATTTCAGGGGTATCGATAGTGTAGACTACAACATGGTTTCAGATTACTACACTATAGGAGGTTACAATCAACTGAAGTTATTCATGGACGTCGCCAGAGATATGGAAGATGTCTGCCCTGAGGCATGGTTGTTTCAAACTGCAAACCCGGTTTTTGAAGGTTGCACCCTTCTGACAAGAGAAACTAGACTAAAAGTCATAGGTCTCTGTCATGGCCATTTTGGATATGTCAAAATGGCAAAGGCGATTGACCTTCCCCCCAAAGACGTTGAGGTTCAATCTATAGGATTCAACCACTGCATTTGGATGACATCCCTTCTCTATGAGAATGAGAATGCCTATCCTCTACTAGATGAGTGGATTGAAACCAAAGCAGAGATTTTTTGGAATGGCTGGAATCCCGATTACGATGACGTGCAAATGTCCCCAGCCGCCATAGACATGTACAAGAGGTTCGGGTTATTTCCTATCGGAGACACCGCAAGAAGTGGTGGCTGGAATTATCATATAGATCTTGAAACGAAGAAAAGATGGTATGGTCCACTAGGTGGGTTTGATTCTGAGATTGGTTGGGCTCGCTATCTAGAGAATCTTAAGAAACGAATGCATAAAATGTTCAGGGTTTATAACAATCAATCTATTTCAGTAAAAAGTGTGTTTCCACCATTCATGAGTCGCGAACAGCATGTACCCATCGTTGATTCTATCGTCAACGATAAAGAAAGCACATTCCAAGTTAACATTCCTAACAAAGGCGTGATCCGCGGCATACCTGATGATGTAGTTGTAGAGGTTCCAGCTATCCTGAGCGGAAAAGGTGTCCAAAGGACGCATGTCGGTGGATTACCGAAACGTTTGATGTTACATGCAATGACTCCTCGGATGTTAAAGATGGAGTGGGCACTGGAAGCTTTCTTGCAAGGAGGTGAAGACTTGTTGCTTGAATGGCTCCTAAATGATCCAAGGACAAAATCCCTCCAACAAGCGGAATCTATGATCAAAAATGTCTTGGCATTGCCTTTTAATAAAGAGATGGCAGAACATTACAAATGAGCGCGCGCAATTACAAATTGTTTGTGGGCCAGTCTATGACTATAACCGGTAAAGAGCGAATGCTTACGGCATTCAGACGAGAAGAATCAGATCGGGTTCCTGTCTCCCCCGACATTTCGAACATGATACCCTGCAGACTAACAGGAAAACCCTTCTGGGATATCTACCTATCTATGAACCCCCCGCTACACATAGCCTATATGGAGGCTGTTAAGAGATTTGGATTTGACGCTTGGTATATTTACGGGGGAATTTCAGGTGAACGGCTAGGCGCAGCCGCAGAGGACTGGAATTGTAAAATAATTGAGGAAACAGATGAACGAAAAGTGCAAAGATGCTTTGTGAAAACTCCCTACGGCAAACTCAAACAAGAAATAATCTATCTGAGGGACAATCCGCCATGGGTGGTTGAAAAACCGATAAAGGAACTGGAAGAGGACTGGCCTAAATTACACTATCTGCAGGGTGAAAAATGGGAGTGGAACTCCAAAAAACAAAATGATATAGTAGGAGACTTAGGTGTTTACGCCATATCTGTTCTGCTTCCTTGGGATTGGTGGTTTCTACTAAGGCATGGTGGGCTCTCAAGGGCGACCATTGATCTCTACGAATACCCTAGATTGATGGATGAAATATTCAAGCACTATCAAACGCATACAATTGAATTTGTCAAAGCCTGCATAGAAGCGGAACCTGACGAAATCGTGCTTCAAGGCAGTGCAAGCTCAAACTCACAAATTTCCCCAGCTATATTCAAAAAGGTTGATCTTCCATTAATCAAAGAAGTCACGAAGCTTTGTAAGCGTCGAGGCATAATCTCGCATTTACATGTCTGTGGGAAATCCCGCCACAACGTAGACCTCGCGTACAAACACACCAAACTTGATGTGATCGAACCCCTTGAAAGGCCGCCAGGAGGGGACGTAGACCTCACCGAGGCGAAGAGGATGTGGGGAGATACTTTGTGTCTTAAAGGGAACGTTAACACTTTCGAAACGATGTTGAGCAAGTCTCCCAGAGAAGTGGAAGCTGAAGTACTTGGATGTCTGCTCGCTGCTGCAGAAGGGGGTGGATACGTTCTTTCTACCGGAGATCAAGTGCCACGTGACGCACCAGAGGCTAATCTTTTCATCTTTGCCGAAACCGGAAAGAAATACGGCACCTACCCCATCGATAGAAATAGGATCAAAAGACGACTTGAAACCATTGGGAGATCGCATTTGTGAGAGCTGTTTAATAGATATGGCTCGGTTTTCTCTCTCTTTCTAACCAGTTTCTACATATTTCTACTCCATGTACAGCGTTGTTGACACCGGCGTCCGCCCCCACACTCTTAGCATAAGAGTCCGTTATGGGCGCTCCGCCCACGATAATCTTCACTCCATTTCTAAGGCCTGCTTTAGTAAGCGCCTCAACCACCTTGGGTATGTAATTCATTGTTGAGTTGAGTAGAGCTGACATACCCACAACGTCCGGGTTGTTTCTTCTTACAGCCTTCACAAACTCGTCAGCTGACACATCCACGCCGAGGTCTATTATTTTGAATCCGCGTGCTCGCGCCAACGTAGAAAAAATGTCCTTCCCTACGTCATGCATGTCGTCCTTTACAGTCCCAATTAGTATAGTGCCAGACATCTCGACTTTCTCCGTTGGAAGCGCTTGTTCCAAAACTGCAACTCCCTTCTTCATAACTTGCCCAGCGATGATTAAATCGCTAACAAAGTACTCCTCTCGTTCATATCTTTCTCCCACAACTTCCAAAGCAAGATTTAGGCCGTTCTCTAAGATGTCTAACGCTGATAACCCTTCATTGAGCGCCTCCTTAACCACTTCAGCGACTTTGCCATGTGTAAAGTTTTCGACGCAATCTATGAAGCAGTTTTGTATCCGTTTCAGAACCTCGTTGCGAAACAACCGTCCATCGCCTCTCTTAACGTTAAACTTATTTCCTTCCTTAACTATCCTACAGAGGATGGTTAAAATAAGAACTTTCGATGAATTTAAGATAGAGGTAGAATCCACCTCAGACAATAAAGAAAAAAGCATTTTGGTTAGGAATTATGTTAAAGAGCAGACGGACCAAGGAGGTTTCCCGGTAGTAGAGGAAGAAAACGTAACCTTTGTTTATTTGGGCAAGGTCAAAAACAAAATTTCCGTAGCTGGAGACATGAATAACTACAGTCTTGCAGCAGATTATATGAAGAAGATTGAAGGTACAAACTTGTACTATAAACGCATTAAGTTTCCGTTAGACGCTAGAATACAATATATTTACATCAAAGACGGGAAATTGACTCTTGATCCACTAAACAAAAAGCAGTGTTTCGGAGGTTTAGGTCCTTTCTCAGAACTTCAAATGCCAATGTACAAGCTTCCAAAGGAAATAGACTATGACCCAGAAGCTCATCACGGCAAGATTCAAGCTTTTAGATTTCACAGTGAAATTATGGATAATAACCGAATAGTTCATGTTTATTTGCCGCCTAATTATGATCCTTCAGAGAAATATCCTGTTATCTATGCTCAAGATGGGTCAGATTATCTGCGCTTCGGATTTTTTGACAACATTCTAGATAACCTAATCAAAGAGGGATTAATAGAGGAGGTGATAGTTGTTTTTGTTGATCCAGCTAACCGGCTCTTGGAATACGACTTGAATGATGACTATGTTGATTTCCTCGTAAGGGAGCTTGTTCCCTACATAGATGCCAACTATTCAACAATACGGAATCCCTCAAAAAGGTTGGTTATGGGCGCCTCGTTCGGAGGTTTGATTTCAGTATATGCTGCGTTCAAGCATTCGAGAGTCTTCAGAAATGCAGCTTCCCAGTCGGGATATTTGTCGAGAAAGAAGGATCGGATAATCCGCGAATTTGAGAAAAGCTCGAAGAAAAAAATCAAGTTTTACTTGGATTGCGGAACCTATGAAACTAATGTTGGTCTGGTTTTCGGAAACTTTATTGAAGGGAATAGAATGATGTGTGAAACCTTGAGGGCAAGAGGATACAAGTTTGTTTATCAAGAACTTCATGAAGGACATAACTGGGGGAATTGGCGTTCAAGAATAAGGAACATACTTACAACTTTCTTTAAACGTCATAGAACACAATCAAGACTCTGAGGGAAGAAGTTCCTAAGCACTTGCTGTTACAAGTAATTGTCTAATCGCGTAAAACTTGCTTCGACTCCAGCGTTGACGTACAGATAGAAAGTGGAAAACAGACAGAAAATGGGCGGATTTAAGACATGAATATTTGTTGTTTTCTCCTGCGCTATGTTTTTGGAAATTTGCGGAGTACATACCCCTAAATGTGCGTGGCAATTCAGCTAATATTTGAGGTTACTAACCCACAGAACCTAACTCGAAAACGTCACGCACAGCGCGCGCGGTTGTACTTCTTCAGTAGTTCTTTCTTCAGAATCTTCCCCGCGGGGTTTCTTGGGATAGGGTCTTTCTGAAACTTGATCTTTTTAGGTATTTTGAAGCGAGCGATCTTTCCTTCTAGAAATTTCATTATGCTCTCCTCGGTTAGGGGTAGCTTAGGATCCTTTAGATTCACTATTGCCCAAGGAACCTCACCCCACTTCTCGTCTGGTACTCCGATTATGGCAACATCCTTGATTTCGGGATGGGAAATCAGCAGGTCTTCGATTTCGCGAGGGAATATGTTTTCACCGCCGCTTATTATCATGTCGGTCTTTCTGCCAACGATGTAGAAATAGCCGTCTTCGTCTCTCTTGGCGATATCACCGGTGAAGAGCCAGGTTTTTTCGTCTTTCCATTTTCTTAGAGCCTTCTTGGTTTCTTCTGGATTGTTCCAATATCCTGGTGTCACATTAGGGCCTCTAGCAATGAGTTCCCCCTCTTTTCCAGGGGGACATTCAGTGCCATCGCTGTCTACTATCCTCACGTCACAGTAGAACACGGCTTTGCCAACGCTGCCAGGTTTTTTCAAGTCGTCTCCTGGGTTCATTCCCGTACATCCTGGGGCCGTTTCTGTCAAACCGTATCCCTGCTTAAATGCCATGCCCTTCTCGTGATATCTACGAATCAAAGACATCGGCAACGGTGCCCCACCTGAGATAAACAATCCTTTTTCCATCTCGAAGCTCTCCCACTCACGTACCTGCGTCATCGCCGCAAATATCGCGGGAACCGCCGTCATGCCGTTTATTTTCTCTTTCATTATTATCTTCAATACAGTTGCGGGTTCGAACTTCTTCAGCATATAGACTCTGCCTCCGATGTGGATTACAGGGTTACAGGACCCGTTGATACCACCACTGTGGAAAAACGGCAATACCACCAGGCTATAGGTCTCTGGAGTCATTCCTTCCAAAAAGCCATTGATCGTGTGCCACCACGTGTTGCTATGAGTCAATATGACGCCCTTGGGACGTCCAGTCGTTCCTGCCGTGTAACATATCAGATGCGGATCATCGAAGCCTACATCATCGGCGATCGCTTCTTCACCACCTCCGCTCAACAGGAATTCTTCATATTTAATCTTCTCCTCACCTTCTCCGAGAAGAATGTAGTGTTCTACCGTGGTCAACCTATTCCTGATGGCGTTGATCAAAGGACCGAAGAGCGGTTCATAGATTATGACCCTGGAGCCAGCGTCGTTTATAATATTCTCAAGCTCTGTAGGGGCTAAGCGATAATTCAGGGGCACCATGATTCCACCAAACTTTGCGAGCGCGAACTCAATTTCTACGAATTCCGCACAGTTTCGCAAAATCGGAGATACCCTATCTCCTTTCTTGAGTCCCAACTTCTTTAGAGCGTTGGCAAGTCTGTTTGTTCGTTCGTTCAGTTTCATATACGTGAAGGATCTCTGGTCGTCTTTTACTGCGACTTTGTCAGGATACAGATCAGCGTTCTTGAAAAGCCAGTAACCAATATTGAACATGTTCACCATTTCTGCAAGCCTCTCATCTTCCTTGCACCGTAGTTCGAATCTCAATCCTTAAAATATTTTGCGCGCTCGCAAACCTAGTTCAAAAATCGCCGCAAAACTGTTCATGAAGATAAAAAAAAAGGAAGGGTTTTGGTGGTCAGGTTTGTTCTCCGAAGTGTACTGCAACTTGGAGGACATCGAGGATGTTGATGATGCCGTTGGGGTCTACGTCTGCTTGGGGGTTCCACTTTGGGTCTCCTGGCGAGGTCCCGAAGGCCACCGCAATTATAAGTATATCAAGTATGTTAACAATTTCGTTGGCGTCTATATCCCAGATCCCAAGACCGAAAGCATAAACCTTGTGGCTATGTGATCCCACGAATAGGCGTACGCGTCCATCCGCATCTTCAGCGACAACAGCAGAGCCGCGTAGATGGTTTCCAACACCGTAGCTCCATATCTCTTCTCCAGTCATCGCGTTCAAAGCAAGCACAAGTCCGTTGTCTGTGCCTGTGTAGACTACGCCGTCAGAAACAGCAGCAGAGCAGTACACGCCAAAAGTTGGTGGTGTGGGGGGAGGAAGCCAGAACCATTCCAATAATCCTGTAGACGCGTTCAAGGCCAGCACCCTTGCCGGAGACCCAGTTTCACCCGTGTAAACCATCCCGTAAGCAACGGCAGGAGACGTTGCTACTCTATTTTGGGCCTTGAAACTCCATATGAGCCTTTCCGCAGGCGTCAGCGACTGCGTTGTCGCGTTCAAGGCCAAGACCTGCCCATCATATGTGCCTATGTAAAGTACATCTTCTATTACAGCGGGAGCAGAGAACCAGACGCCTTGCGTAAGGGGGTACATCCATATTATATCTCCCGTGGCAGCGTCTAAGGCTGTGACGTTCCCAGTGAAGCCAGTATTGTTTGCAGCCGAGCCTACGTAAACAACTCCGTCAACCACAGCAGGTGAGGATGTAATTCCGTGAATCACCCATCCCTCGGTTGTATTGTATAATCCCACGGTTGTAGCCCATATGAGCCTTTCTTCCCAAGTCAGCGACTCGGTTGTCGCGTTCAGGGCGTATACAAACGAATCTGTTCCACCCACGTAGACTACCCCATCAACCACGGCAGGAGAAGAGTATACATAGCCGAAGACGGTGAAGTTCCATATCTTGTCTCCAATAGTAGCGTTTAAGGCATATATGTTGAAATCGTTTGCGCCTATGTACACTACGCCGTTCGTAACGGCTGGAGAGGAATAGGTTCCATTCCATCCAAATTGCCCACTGATTTGGTAGCTCCATATCTCATCTCCCGTGGATGCGTCCAAGGCATAAACGTACGTGTCATTTGATCCCACGTAGACTACACCGTCAACCACAGCAGGAGAAGAAGTAACAGCGCCTCCAGTATCGAACTCCCATGCCACAAGGTTTGTTTTTGGACCCACTTCGGAAGTGTAGCCTGTGTTGTTGAGATCGTGACGGAACTTGGGCCACGATGCGCACGCGATCCCTATTTGCAAAACGATCAAAACAGTCAAGCAAAAGACAACAGTGAAACGAACACTCACTTCTTTCTTCATATCCTTTCTCTTCATAGCGGGTACATCCTGTAGTTAGTAGTCTTCCAAGCAGATATTAAGATTATGGAACTTTCTTGCATGGGATTCTACTTGTAACATTAGATGTTCGCGCGCATGGTTGTAGATCTTCTCCTTCTGATGTGGAATACCAAAATAACAATAGACATGACAGCTACACAGATTATGGCCCAGAACCACCATTCCATCCAGATTAAAGCTGGTGCGGATACCGCTGTTTTTGCGTTAAAGCTCGCTTGGATTTCTGTGGGATTTCCCGCTTTGTCCACGGCCCTAACACATATGGTATGGGCTCCATTAGCTACCTCAGTGAAGATGTGAGAGACGTTGGTTCCAACGTTTATCCATGAATTCTCATCTAATTTAACTTCGTAGTGGTCTATCCCTGAAGCGTTGTCTGAACCAATCCAACCAACCGTTACGCTCGACGAATTCACTTCGGAGTTTGCACTAGGCGAGATAATGTATAGGGTTGGCGGGGTTAGGTCTACAAAGCGTATGGTTATCTGATGCTGACTGTGGGTGTACGTCAGGTAGATAAAGTAAGATATGGAGTTGTTAGTTAACGCGAAGGGATAAAATTCTCCGTCAAATTCAATTTCAAAATTGTAACCCTGTGGCGCCAGTCGCTTTGGAACAGTTATGTTGGCTGTTCCCGTTGTGTATGGAGGACCCGTAAGCTTGAAGTCAATTTCATTCACAGTCTCGTTATAGCTGAAATCCAAAAATTCCGAATCAGAGTACGCGCATATGGTGTGTGAGGTCCCTTGGAAAAGAACTTCATATTCAATGATTCTTCTCAAGTCATACATCAGCTTAATCGTCCCCCCGTGGGTATCTTGTTGAGCATCTGCACCGTAAAGATATCTAGCGTAGTTTTGGTCTTCGTATAGATAGAATTTCAAGAATGAAACGATGTACTTGTAACCCGTAAACATAGCAGTATAATGGTCAGCGCCAACGAGTGTGAGACAGAACTTTGGGGGATTTCCATTGTTATATAATGGATATGCCATTGCATTAGGTGGGCTTATTGCGTCCCCTTGCCCCACTACTATGAGAATTGGAATATGAATGGCCGCTGCTGATTCAAGTGAAACTATTGTCATTGGAGGGGAAATGAATGGTGCTATCGGAACCAACACTTTAAACCTTGGCTCCGAGCGGGAGACGATGATGGTGGCTTCGCCTCCTAATGAATGGCCCAGAACTCCGAACTTGGATTCATCCATTATTTGGCCGAGTTTGAAAGATGAATTATCGTTCTGCTGGTCAAGCCAGTTGAGAGAATCGATCAAGTCTGTTGCCCTTTCAGAATCCCAAGCCTTGGGGTCAGATCCGACTAGTGCGAATACAAAACCCCAACTCGTTATTCTCGAAGCAAAGTTTCGATAATTGTCCATCGTCGTGGAGTAACCAGGACTAAATAATAGCGTTGGATACGGAGCTTCTGTAATATTAGGGGCTGTTCCTCTGCCGGGAGTTGTTGATGGATAATGGATTGATACTGGAAGTGTTCCTCCTCCAGTTTTAAGAATGTCCCTATCTATCCAACCAACCTGGTACGGGCCGACTCCTTCAGGTGGACGAACCTCAATCGATGATTCTCCATTCGCTACTCCGACTGGAGAGAACGAAATTGCCGTCGTGAAAATAAGCAGAAACGCCGCGAAGAATGAGACGAACTTGACGAGTTTAATATCTCTCATAGATTTAACATAGAAAGGGCGTTTTATTACGGTTCCGATACAAGGCGCCTAGATTCCAGAAATCCTTTAGCTTATCTTCGAAAGCATGGATTTAGGGTTAGCATATGAGAAAAAGGAGGAGTTGATTTTCTTAAAACAGGAGGCTAGAAAGTCTCCTTCCGCTCGGCGACAATAGGACCTCTAGGCTTCTTTGACCAAAGTATCTTCCCTGAAAGCGTTGCCAGTAGGGTTGCGATGAGAAACAGCGACGTAACCATGGCTGTTGGAAACTCTGGTACTACCCACAATCCTGTGATTATGACGCGATGAGTGCTTGTGTGCGAATATGTAAGGTGGAGGAACGTGTGAGTGTCATTGGAATCTATGTTGGGTACAATATCAATTCCGTCTATCTTCACCGTCCAAGGTCCGTCCAACAAACTCTTTGGAATCGTGACGTTACAGAAGCTGGACATTGCCTTTGGACCTGTAACGTTGAAGCTTATTTGCTTGCTGGGTTGACTGAACTCTAAGTCTGAAAGAGATGAATTGCTGAGGACAGTGACAGGGTATGTTTGTAGCTCCCAAACAACGTCAAACGTCTGTAGACTACCTACAATTGCATAGATCTTGCCATCACGCGAAGCCGTATAAACTACACCGTCAGCAACAGCAGGAGAAGCCCACACGTCGCCACCAGTACGGTAGCTCCATATTTTCGTGCCCATCTGTGCATTCAGGGCATACGTATTATTGTCCCCTGAGCCTATGAAAACGACGCCGCTGGCCACAGCAGCAGAGGAGGAAACAGCGCCTCCAGTTGTGTAATTCCATATTTTTGTCCCGGTTGTCGCATTCAGAGCGTATACGTTGCCGTCGTATGAACCCATGTAAACTACACCGTCAACAACGGCAGGAGAAGAGACTACCCAGTACCCCGTGGTGAAATTCCATATTTGATCACCTGTGGTTGCGTTCAAAGCATAAAGATTATTGTCATTTGAACCTATGTAAACCACGCCGTCAACGACAGCTGGAGAAGAGAATATATCCGACCCTGTTAGATATTCCCATATCTTTGCCCCAGTTGTCGCATTGAAGGCATAGACTTTGTCGTCATACGAACCTACGTAGACAATGCCGCCAGCAACGGCAGGAGAAGAATGCACCTCGCCACCTGTTAGGTAGCTCCATAGTTTTGCTCCGGTTGTTGCATTCAAAGCAAAAAAACCGTTGCCATATCCACCACCTATGTAGACTACGCCATCTAATACAGCAGGAGAAGAAGCAGCCAGCCAGAATCCCGTAGTATAGTTCCATACAAACGCTCCCGTGGCTGCATCCAAGGCGGTCACGTTAGTGTCAAAGCCGCCAAAGTAGACAATGCCATCGGCAACGGCAGGAGAGGAAGATATCCATGTCAACCTAGTGTAGTTCCATAGCTGTTCTCCGGTTGTTGCATTCACCGCAAACAGCGAGGGCCCATATCCTCCACTTATGTAAAGTACGCCGTCGACAACCGCTGGACAGGGTCCAAAAATTTCATGCTCTGTATCATAAATCCACAAAGTTTGGTTTCTCGTCGGTCCCGGGCTTGAAGTGTAGCCTATATGCTCGGGGTCATGGTGGAACATCGGCCATGGATATTGAGCGTATCCTACGCTAATAGCGACCAGAAGGGGCAAGATCAGAGAAATAGTGGCAACCAAAGAAAATGCTTTTTTCACCATAGAAACAACTCCGAGGCTAGTATCGGATAACGTGTTAATAAAATTTGTGAGGTTGCAGAATATGTTTCACGTAGGCAACATGACTGGAAGCGCTTCATCTATGTCAGAAAAAATGGGAAAAACGAGATCATCCTCGTCGTTTCCTGAGAAGAAAGAAAGCAATGACAACAATAGCCATCCCAACTACTGCGCCTCCGACTACGAGTTCGATGGGTACTCCAGGTTTCGCTTTGACGTAAGCCACTAGCGTATGGTTTGCAAACATGGCCACAGAATATGTTGTCTCTTCGCTGACTTTTGCTCCGTCAAGTTCCCAGTAATCAAACTCGTAGCCTCCAGCAACCGTAATTTCAACTGTAGCGTTTTCACTTTCTGTGTAGCTTCTGATTCCAACCGGTGGATCGGTTGTTCCACCCTCAGTTGGTGAAACTGAAATGGTCAGGTAGTATTTTGGAAGGTCTACAACCGTGTAGGAGCTGGTAGCTGACGTAGCGGTGTTCAGGGCTATGTCCGTCGCGTTTATGTAGTATTGAACAACCGTATCGACTGCCAGTTTGGGAATTGTTCCCTCATACTTTGAGTCTCCAACATGTTCCATTGAGACCTCGGTCCAGTTGAGACCTCCATCCGTAGAGTAGTACAAACTCGCATTTCTTACTCCCACCAGATTATCCGTGATCGTGGCGGAGACGTTTACATCGTCAATGGGGGTTGGGATGCTGGGTTTAGGCACGATGTCGCTAATTGTGGGCGGAGTAATGTCGCTTCTTATCGGTGGAGCAGTCAACTCGGGCGGTACTTCTGCTATTAATCTTAAACTTGTGAATCCACTAGGATAATAGTCTGTGATCCAAGAAGTTGTGTCGTTGAATACTTGGGCAATATACATACTTTGCAGGGCCTGATGATCCTCTGGTCTAATGTACATGGGTCCCTTAGGGCTCGTGAAGTTTAAACCTTCAAGAACTGGTATCAAGTCCTCTGTGTCCGTGCTTTCGGCCTCCTCGATGGCATAAACAATTGCTTGGCCAGCTGCGAAAGCGCTGGCTACAAATAAGTCAGGCACCGGAAGTGTGAGGGAAGTCTTCACATGGAGAGTACCCGCATCGTACTTGGTTCTCCAGGTATTTACAAGCCAATCATTAACTGTGTTGTTTGGAAGGGTATAGGCGTACTTGGTCATTCCAGTGAAGTTCATTGCAACCTCTAAGAATTGAAGGCTGAAAAGGTCACCTATCCCCGAGGTTACGTTCATTAGGTCGTATATTCCAAGGTCAGACATTGCTGGAAACAGATATAGTGACCCAGATCCCGCCCACACGGGTATAAGGACATCGGGATCCGCAGAGATTATTCTGTTAAGATATGGAGCGAAGTTGACTGTATATGCTGGCGCATATTCGACATGTATGACTTCTCCTCCCGCCTTTTCAATGGCATAAGACCATGTGTCAACAGTGCTGTACCCCCAAGAGTAGTCTGGTGCCAGAAAGGCGAAGGTCTTTCCCAAGTATGCAACTGCAAAGGGGCCGCCAGTAAAAGCATCATGCCATGTATTGCTTGCAGTTCTAAAAGTATACCTGTTTAATCCTTCTCCCGTAATCTTTTCATCGGCAGCTGGAGCTACCATGAAAATTACGCTGTACTCTTCAGCGACCGCCTGAACTGCACTGGCGCAAGCACTACTAGCACAGCCTTGAAGAAAGTCCACTCCATTATCCAGAATAAGCTTTGTTGCTTTAGATGTGGCTTGCGTTGGATTTCCAACGCTATCTTCGACAATGATCTGTACATCTCTGTCAAGAACTTTGAAAGTGCCGTCTGTGGCATACTCTATTCCGAGATAAAGGCCGTTTACCTCCATCTCTCCATAGGACGCGAGGGAGCCTGAACGATCGGTGATAACGCCAATTTTTATCGGCTCAGGTGATGCGATGGCTATGTTTGGTGTACCTAGAAACGTCAGCGCTATAACCATCATTAAACTCAAGCTTGCCAAGGTGCGAAGATGTTTCGGTCTCATCAAAATCCCCCCTGTCTTGTTAGTTTTATATATGTTAACTATTTAAGTAGTTATTCAATCGGGGGCCAAAATTGATTGATCCTGGGTTGATCTTCGCTTCAATCATAGACGGACTGGCTTTTGCCATGCTTTTGTTTCTGATAGCCTCTGGTTTCTCAATAATATTTGGTTTGCTGGGAATTCTTAACTTCGCTCATGGAGCCTTTTTTATGGTAGGCGCGTATGTTGCAGTCACTTTGTTTGAGTATTCAAATAACTTCGCTGTCACGCTGGTTGGCGCTGCTCTTTTCGGCTTGGTACTAGGTGTAGCGATAGAATTTTCGACACTTCGTCGTATACATGGTAACCCTATAGCCCAGATAATGCTTACCCTAGGTTACTTACTAATATTTAGCCAGCTTGTGCTAATAGTATGGGGACGTATTTCCAAGATTTTTTATCCCATAGGTCTCACGGGATCTACAATCGTGCTAGGCATTCGAGTCCCAGTGTATAGAGGTTTTCTGATATTTTTTGGCCTTGTTATTGCCGCTTCAACTTATCTGTTCTTAACTCGAACAAGGCTTGGCACGATTGTTCGAGCGGGAACAGAAGATGCGGAGATGGTAGAGGCTTTAGGAATCAATGTGAAACGAGCTTTCACTCTAACGTTTGGCTTGGGAACCGCCCTTGCCGCCATCGGAGGAGCTGCAGCAGTGCCGTGGCTTGCGGCAACACCTGAAATGGGAACAACTTGGCTGTTCATCAGCCTAGTCGTCACCGTGGTCGGTGGATTAGGAAGTTTCAAAGGTTCATTTTATGGCAGCCTTCTGATAGGGGTATTGCATCAGCTTTCTGAGTATTTCTTTCCTCAATTGACGTTTGTGATAGACTTTGTAACCATGACAGCTGTTTTGCTCGTAAGACCTGAAGGGTTATTCGGGGAAAGGAAATGAAAATGAACGTCAAGCTTAATCAAGTATTCGAAACACTATCGAAAAAAAAGACTGCACTGGCGACTTTAGCAGTTCTTTTCACTTTCCCCCTAGTAACTCCTTCCAGATATTACATGGTATTGCTTGCTGAAGTTTTTATTTGGGCTTTGCTTGCTATGAGCTATGACTTAGTCCTGGGCTACACAGGTCTGGTAAGCTTTGGGCACGCTGCACTTTTTGGCATCGGCGCTTACGTTTCAGCGTTACTTCTGAGGATGAACTTTCCATTTCTTCCAGCTATCTTCGCAGCGGTATTGTTTGGGGCTATTCTCGGATTAACAATGGGCATCTTCTCCCTTCGGGTTAGTGCGATATACTATGCTCTGGTTACGTTGGCCTTCGCTGAAGTCATTTTTGCAATTTTCAACAAGTGGGTCGAACTGTCCGGAGGCGAAACCGGTCTCTCAGTTCCGAGACCCGATTTCTTGAGATCAACACCGTTTCTCATTTTTGCATTAGCAATTTCTGTCGCTATCATATCGATACTATGTATAACAGCTGTTAGGGATTTGGCAAAGAAGGGCGTCCACGCTAGAAACAAAATCGTCTATTCTGTATTGATGATCGGCTTTCTTGTCCTGTTGGTCTGCACTGGCCCTTCAAAATTGCATCTAATTTCGGAAGGCCCTATGAAGGACAGGGTGATAACGATATCGATTATGAACATCTATTATTTTCTCGCATTAATGCCACTTGTCCTGTGCTATCTTGTTGCAGACAGAATTGTGAACTCCCCGATGGGTCGAATATTTGTAGCCATAAGGGAAAACGAAGAGCGGGCAAAGATGTTAGGGTATGACGTGTTTAAGTATAGGTTAATATCCTCAACCATTTCAGGCGTTTTCGCCGGATTGGCTGGATCCCTCTACGCTCCGTTCGCACTGAGCATTAACCCAGCAAACGTTTTAGGGTCTGCGGTCACCATAAACGTATTGCTGTATAGTATTCTAGGCGGCTTGGGAACATTAATTGGCCCCATGATCGGAGCTGGAATAATCACGTTATTGGCAAGTGAACTAACTCGAATCCCAGACATTGGACAGTATTGGATGTTGACATTGGGCATATTCTACCTGCTAGTCATACTGTTCCTGCCCTATGGCATCATTGTCACATGGAGGTTAAAAGGCACAACAGCAAAGAAAACTCTCAAGAAACTGATTGAGTCAATCAAAAAATCTGGGCGCAAAGAATATGCCGGCGAGGAGGGCACCCCATGAAGTATTCAAAGAAAGCTATACTGGAAACGAAGAATTTGACGAAGAAGTTTGGAGGGCTGGTAGCAGTTAACAACGTTAGTTTTGGCGTAGAGAAAGGAATCTGTAAGGGATTGATTGGTCCAAACGGAGCTGGCAAAACCACATTCTTCAACTTAATTTGCGGGCTTCTTAAGCCCACGAGCGGAAAAGTATTCTTCAAAGGAGAAGAAATCAGCGGACTGCCACCGCACAAAATCTCCAAGAGGGGAATAAGCAGATCTTACCAGATAACAAATGTTTTCACCAGACTCTCTGTTTTGGAGAACGTTAGGATAGCAGTTCAATCTAGAGGAAAAGACAACTACAACTTTTACTCCAACTCTGAAGACCTTAAAGAATACAAAAAGAAGACGCTTGAGATTTTAGAAACCGTGGGCCTAAAACGAAGAGCATACTACCTAGCTGATTTCTTACCTCACGGAGACCAGAGAAAACTTGAAATTGCGATGGCCCTGGCAACAGAGCCTGACCTCCTATTGCTGGATGAGCCAACTGCCGGCGTTTCTATAGAGGAAGTGCCCGACGTAATAAAGATTATACAGAAAATAAAACAAAACAGCGAAATTGCCATCTTGCTTGTAGAACATAAAATCGACGTTATTATGGATGTTTGCGATTCAGTCATGGTTATGCACCAAGGTTCCATAATCGCAGATGATATACCAGAGGAAATCACAAACAACAAACTAGTTCAAACGGTTTATCTCGGAGGAGATTAAAAGGTGGCTCTGCTCGAAGTTAAGGACATACATACTTACATCGGGCCGTTCTACATACTTCAGGGAGTCACATTCGAGGCTGAAAAAAGTAGAGCAACTGTGCTCTTGGGGAGAAACGGCGCGGGCAAGACAACTACCCTTAGAAGCATAATGGGTATGACACCGCCAAAGTCAGGTAAGATTCTATTAAGAGGAGAAGAATTAACCAAATTGCCCACTTACAAGATTGCAAGGACAGGCGTCGCCTATGTGCCCTCGAGAAGAAGAATATTTGGCTACTTAACCGTTGAAGAAAACATCAAACTCGCTTTCAGAAATCGAGAATTCTCCTTCGAAGACCGGCTGAATTTAGTTCTAGACACATTCTCAGATTTGAAAGGCACACTAAAAACGAAGGCGCGAAATTTGAGTGGAGGACAGCAGAAGATGTTGCTAATCGCGCGGGCAATGATCAACAAGAACGATCTTCTACTAGTCGATGAACCCACTGAAGGTTTGAGTCCAATTCTTGTAAAGAAGTTCACAGAAACCTTTGTTAAACTCAAAAAAGAAGTCACAATTATTCTGGTTGAGCAGAACTTCAAATTAGCGAGGGAAGTCGGAGATATGTGCTACATTCTGGATATGGGCAGGATAGTTCATCACGGTTCCATGGAAGAAGTAGCAGAGAACAAAGAATTGTTGAAACGGCATTTGGGCGTGTCGATTTAAGCTCTTGTCTCAATGAAAAATCCCCGAATCCACCGATTAAGGTGATAGTTTTAAATGTTCAAGACAAAATACTGAACTCAAAACCAAGTTGGAGTGGAAATAGTACTTTGCCTGAAGTCGAAATAAGCGGTGTCAAAATAAACTATGTGGCCACGGGAAAAGGAACTGAAGTTATCGTGTTTATCCATGGATTGGGAGAAAATCTTAGAAGCTGGAAACACCAGCTCGAATCTTTTTCCAAGGCCTTCCAAGTAGTTGCGCTGGACTTAAGAGGACATGGCAAATCAAGTGTTCCAAAAAAGAAAATAGAAATAGGAGACTTTGCTGAAGATGTCAGAGGCTTACTTGAAAATCTCGACATAAAAAAAGCGCATTTTTGCGGTCTTTCAATGGGCGCCTTGGTCCTCTTTGAGCTATACAAGAAACATCCAGATTGTTTTCTAAGCATGATTCTGGTGGCAACGAGACACCGGTATCCCCCGGCACAAACCGCTGCATTAGAGGGTATGAACATGGAAATAATCGGTGAAGAAGTAGCTACATTCGCTCTAGCAGCAAGCGCTCCCGAATCTTTAAAGGAAGAAGTAGCCAAAATGATTGCGGATACCAAGAAGGACATCTATCTACAAGCAGCTGAAGCAACGTGTATGATAGACTATGCAGATCTTCTACCCAAAATAAAGGTTCCAACACTAATTGTTGTAGGAGACCTCGACATCGTCACTCCAATAGACTCCGCTGAGATACTGAACCAAGTCATACCCAAGTCAACCCTAAAAATAATGCGAGGCACCAGCCATCTACCCAATATAGAAAAACCGCAAGAATTCAATAACATACTACAAGCGTTTCTGGATACCCTTGAGAAACGAGTTTAAGAGGTGAGATTTTGAATCTAGAATTAAACGACAAGGCGATTGTGGTAACCGGTGCAGCAAGAGGAATCGGGAGGACCATTGCTTTAGAATTTGCTAGGGAAGGAGCCAACGTCGTCATAAACGATATCGGTGATGGAACTCCGGTTGCAGAAGAAATCGGAAAAATGGGAAGAAAAGCCATGTTTCTGGAAGCCAACATTTCAGACAAAGAAGAGGCAGAGCAATTAATTAATAAAACAGTTGAAAGTTTCGGGAGAATAGACGTATTAGTCAACAATGCCGGAATAACCAGAGATGCTTTGATTCACAAAATGAGTGAAGAAAACTGGAATAATGTCATAAACGTTAATCTCAAAGGAACCTTCAACTGTTCCAAAGCTGCTGCCAAATTTATGAAGGAACAGAAATACGGCAGAATGATAAATATTTCATCCGTGGTTGGACAAAGAGGTAACGTAGGACAAGTTAATTACGCGGCATCCAAGGCCGGAATCATAGGTTTAACCAAAGCGTTAGCGCTTGAACTTGCACGTTACGGTGACATCACTGTCAATGTTGTCTCTCCCGGATGGGTAAACACAGAAATGGCTAGGGCTGTTCCAGAGAAAATTTTGCAGAGGGTAATAGAAGCAATTCCTTTCCACCGATTAGCTGAACCCGAGGAAGTCGCCCACCTCGTAGTATTCTTGGCATCTGACAAGGCAAGATATATCACTGGACAAGTCGTAGCCGTCAACGGAGGCTACTATACCTAGCAGGAGACCGTGAGAATGACTAGATACGCAAAAATTCTGAGCACAGGGATGTACCTTCCCAAAAAGGTGGAGACAAACGAAGAGCTTGGCAAAAGAATTGGATTTGACGTTGACGGGTGGCTTCGACCGAGAGCGGGAATAACATTGCGACACATATCGGCGCCAGACGAAAGTACATCAGACATGGCTGTGGAAGCCGCGCGACACGCACTTCAAAATGCAAACCTGAAGCCAGAAGACCTTGATCTGCTGATCTTAGCTACCGATACTCCGGACTTCGTAAGTCCACCCACTTCAGCCGTTATCCAGTACAAGCTTGGGGCGAAAAATGCTGGCTGCTTCGACATTAACGCAGCTTGCACTGATGTCCCAATAGGTCTTGCCATAGCTTCACAGAACATCATGATCGACAGAGCCATGAATTATGCTCTGGTAACTGGATCGTACGGAATGACAAAATGGCTTGACTGGAAATCAAAGTGGTTGGCTCCTCTCTTCAGCGACGGCGCAGGGGCGGTTATCGTGGCGCCATCTGATGAGCCTGGCTACATAACCTCAAAGATCATCGCTGATGGAAGTTTCTGGGACTCCTACGGGATTTACATAGGCACAGCAAATCCTGTGACTCTTCGAATGGTAAAAGAAAATAAGCATCATCTGCGATTCCATGAGAGTGGTCATCGTTATCCAGCAGACATAAACTTCGCCCATTGGCCTCAACTAATAGGAGATACGTTAAAGAAAGCTGGGTATACTGTGGAAGACCTCGACATGATTCTGATGACACAGGTAAACGTTAACACCATAAAAGATGTAATGAAAGAACTTGGACTGCCACTAACTAAGACTCACTGGATAATGGACAAATTTGGATATAACGGATCTGCTTGTGTTATATTTGCATTACATGACGCCTTAGAACAAGGAAAGATCAAAAAGGGAGATCTATTGTGCTTCTGCACTTCCGGCGTAGGATACGTAATGTCCGCTGCTCTATTTAGGTGGATCTAACAACAAAACCTGCGGAAGAAAGGAGGAAGCCCTAGAAAAACGTTATTTTCACGAGAGGCTGCTGGATCAACAACCCGTCGTTCGCACACACCAATAAGGGAACCAACAGAGTTGCTACGTTTCTTACTACGCACACGCAAGAATGGATCTTGGATCGAGAAGTACAAGAGAATTGGGATAACTTCATGGAACAGAATAGAGGTGCTGGTGAGGGCGCAATTATTTCGCTCGGTATTAGTAGATAGCAGTTAGCATGGAGGCTGAATTCATGCCATACGCTCAGGTTAATAGCGTCAAAATCTATTACGAACTATATGGAAAAGGCGAAACCATAGTTTTCTTAAATGGAATACTAGCTAATACCCTAAGCTGGATGAACCAAGTGCCCTTCTTCGTTAAACGACATCAAGTACTTCTGTTAGATTTTAGAGGCCAAGGCAAATCAGAAAAACCTACTATGACATACTCCATGGAAACGCACGCAGACGATCTCAAAGCCTTGATGGACTACCTGAAGTTGGACAGAGTGCATCTGGTTGGCATATCTTTTGGAGGTGAAGTTTCTCTTGTCTTCGCCAAAAAATATCCCAAAAGGCTAAAGTCGCTCGTGATAGCATGTGCAGTGAGCTACATAGATCCCACGGTGAAGGCCATGGCAGAGAGATGGCTTGTTGCAGCTAGGCTTAGAAGCGGTAAACATCTCTTCGAAACGGTCTATCCAGATGTTTTCTCAGACGAGTTTATTGAGGAAAGATGGGATTTTATTAGCAGCACAGCTCCATTCTATGACACATCTGTGGACATGGATGCTTTTATAGAACTACTAAAAGGGTTCATGGAGTTAAATGTCACGACCGAACTCAATAGAATCAAAACACCAACCCTAATAATTGCTGCAGAGAAAGACAAGATAAAGCCTCCCAAATATTCTCAAATAATCCACGAAAATATACCTAGATCAAAGTTTGTGATAATAAAGAAATCAGGGCATACGGTGATCTGGGAGAAGCCTGAAGAATTCAATACTATCGTCTCTAGGTTCATAGAACAAATTGACATGCTTGGCCACAAACTCTGAGACTATGATTATTCTAACCGCAAATTTTGCCAACGCATTTCAATCCTCTTTTACTTTCTGTTCCAGAC
>Ga0209636_10000574_pt1 | contig 36413 bp, 35 predicted proteins | sample DeeMarSWOR152_54_FD_187464 | JGI IMG/M metagenome (GOLD analysis project Ga0209636, IMG submission 187464) | Marine sediment microbial communities from White Oak River estuary, North Carolina - WOR-1-52-54 (SPAdes) (version 2) | ecosystem: Environmental > Aquatic > Marine > Intertidal zone >... | reverse complement strand
CTGTTTGGTATGCCTGGTCAACATACAAGATCCAATACTTGCCCTTGGCCAGGAAGGGGAAAAGCCGCGAGAACCAATTATCGAATAGAACCTCCAGCTTAGCATTGGTTTGTCTGTCCACAACGGAAGCCATACCATAGGCAACCTTGGGTTTGCCCGTGGTTGTGAGACACTCGTTCCTTACAGCCACATCTCCCGACTCAAGGAGCTTGTAGGTCGCGGTTGTTTTAGTGCATCCTTCCTGAAACCACGCGGGTAAGCGAGCGATCTCATGCCAGGTGCCTTGGTATTGTGCAAGGTCCACTGAACTGGCGGTTTCTAGTTGGGGAACAGGTTTGGTTGTTGCGCATGAGGCGCAGACAAGACAGACCAGTGTACATATGATAGGTTTCATACTCACAAACGCCCCGGCTGATTAGAGGAATAGTTTGACCTATTGGACTTCTGGCCCTTATTTAGCAGAACCACATAACCTTAACCGGTCTTTATCTTGTTGAGGATGCCGGTTAGCTGGGCAACGTGCTTGCGCTCTTCGTTAATTATACCGTCAATTTTATCTTGCCCATGCTTTTGCGGAACTATGTCCTTGATGCCGAGATAGAAAAGTATCGAGTCCTTCTCAAGGCCCAGAGCCGTATTGAGTATATCCTCCAGGGTTTCCTTACCGGTGAGGGCATCCGCGGCAGAGGGGCTTCCCTCGCCCCCGAGGTTATCAGCCATTGACGATAAATAGAGGCCAACCTCGCCCTGCGGGTCGAAGACAGTTCCACTCTTGTCTTTTTCCGTCAATGTCTTGCGCATCTCAGTAAATATCTCCTGGTGCTTATCCTCCATCGCAGCCAGGCCTTGCAGAAACTCTCTGTTTTTCGCATCGGGTTGCAGACTTGCTGCCTTTCGATAGAAGGCAGCGCCGTTGCTTTCGATGCGAATCGCCATCTCAAAAACCTCATCCGCATTAAATCCTATCGCCATGGTTTGGCCTCCTTTCAAAACAGATAAGAAAAACAGAGTTTACGTTTTGACACCGCATATGGGTTCAAATGTAATGTCTGTTCTGTCATTGTCAAAAAAAGAGCTGCTCCCTGTCAATACATTTGCGATACAAGGCCCAAAGACTCTATATCATGATGCAGAGCCATATGGAACGGGGGCACCACTCATGGGCAGAACAAGGGCTATCGTGCCGAGGACAGATTTATTTCCTTGATCAGATAATTGGCGATCGCTTTGGGCACATCCTCGTTGATGACGAGGTAGTCAAGGAGTTTGAAGTAGTGAAACTGGTTATCGAGAGATACCAGGGAGGCAAACCGATCATCTTGTGGTAAATTAAGCGTCTTGATTGTGTCAGGGGTTAACACAATCTGTTGCGTGTCTTCAGGATCCTCTATAGGGACGAGTAAAATCGAGATATAGTCGAGACTGGCCAGCTGAGCTCCTTTGCAGGTATAGACCTTTTTTACGAGCATGCTTCCAATGGTCTTATAGGGCTTATCGGAATCAGCGCCCAAAATGCTCTTTTGGTTAATCTCAACTGATTTTACGAGCCAACTCTCTCCCTCGGCACCATAGGTGATGGTACTGATTGTTTCGGTCTCATCTGTTTTTTTGAATTCACCCTTTAAGAATGCCTCAACAGTGATGCTCGCATCAAGACCCAGGTACTTGATGATTTTTTTGGCTAATCTTCCCGCCAGGAGGCTGGTGGGATCAATGGACACACCGGCTTTTGTCTGGAGGTAGCCCTGTATCTCCGTAAACAGCTTCTCGCGATCTCGCGTTATGCTTTGCTCGCTACAGGCTGTAGATAGCTCATCGTGAAGCATATCTGTGAACTGATAGTCCGGCAAAAAATCCCTGAGCAGGGTTAGGTAGCCAACCTCTTCTATGTCCCTTCCGTTCTTATACCTTGGAATATAGCCCTCTTCCGGGCCTAGGGCGGGGGCGAATGCCATTCTCACCTTGTATTTGTCGTCCTGTACCTGGAGAACCTTTCCCGCATTTCGTGCATACAGGGCAAACCAACCGCGACCTTCATCGAGTTTTGAGAATTTGTTCCAGATGTCGGCGAGGGCTTCCAGATCCCTACAAAAGGGCGTTCTCCTATTGATTACAAAATCAAATTCGGCAAGGGCGGAGTTAGTAAACCGGATGGAATCCTTGAGAATGAGAGCGTGGATGCCATCTTGGGTCCTTACGAGCCGATAAGGCTTCTTTGGTTTTCCTGAGAAGGGGGCCGTGCCGACCAGCACATCTTCTGAGCTGATGCTGTATATGGGGGTCATTCCGGGTATGTAGAGAAAGATCTGTCTCTTGTCTTCTGGGTTTAATGCGAAGGTACCTTCTTTGAGATACCCATCATAGGCGCCCACGTGCGATAGTGGCAGGAGGAAACCCAGGAATATTGCCCAAAGGCAAAAGGCATACACTCGGGAGGAGCAGTGAAGGGGCGTAAGCCCTTGCGTAATGCTCTCTTTGTTCATGCGTCACTCCTTTTCCTAAAGCTTGCAAACCAAGCCGAATCTCTTGCGGAAGTCCCTAGTCAAAAGCCGCCGGGCGGTTAGCGTCCCCCAAGCAGGCTCGCACGTCCGCGAGGTGGCGCTCGTTGGTGCGGTGGGTGGACAGGGGAGGAAGTTCATCGAAGCTGAAAAACTCTACAGCCATGGTTTCCTCACCCGAGCAGGCCTCACCACCCCTTATGTCACAGAGAAAGACAATCTTGTAAGCATGGAAAAACTCCATAGGGGTAGGGCCCCTATTGGCGTCGTATACGCCCACAATCCTCTGGGGCACAACCTCAAAGCCGCTTTCCTCGAGCACCTCACGAGCTACCATCGCAGAGGGAAGTTCTCCCACATCAGCCCAGCCTCCCGGCATACACCAACGTTCGTCCATGCGCTCCTGGACCAGGAGAATTTTTCCATCCCGAACCACTGCACCGCGGACGTCCACCTTAACCGTTGCGTAGCCGGGCTGTACGAAAAAGGTCTGGATCACTCCTTCCTTAGACAGCCCAGTGTAGCTCTCGACAATTTCAGCGGCAATTTCCGTTAGGCGTTGGTAGCGTTCCCTTTCATAATCAGTACTTGCGTAGGCAAGCCCGGTTTGGCTCAGAGACTGGATCTCTCGCGCCCATTTGAACCAGTGAGGGGCCTTAGGCCTTGTCATAGATGAAGTCCTGTGGAGTCATTTCCCGGATATCGCCTGCCTGCCTCGTCTGAGCGAGTGCGAACGCGGGCAGGCCTTTCTGAAACTGCCGTGACCCTCGATACCTTACAAGAGCACTCAATGGTGTTTATGCTGAAGGTTTTGAGCAATAGCAATTCCTCAGGTAGAGCCGGATTCAGGCACATCCAAGTGGAAGTAGGGAGGATATGTTGTCAATTTTGTATCTTCCACGGGCTCACCTACGGTGAAGTGGTACAGGCTCTGATAGGTGTTATCCTGAAGCCCTAGAAGGTCGTGCACGGCATCATCGAAAAAACAGCCGATCCCCGTGCCCCGCGCAGCGTGTGCCTCCGCCTCGAGATAGAGGATTTGCCCTATCATGCCTGCTTCCCAGTGAAGGTGACGGTAGCGATAGGGCTCTTTTTCTATGGTATGTTTGAATCCGGCAACCATCCCAACGGACAAGGCGCTCAAGCCTGCTATCTCTTGCCGGCAGCTAAAGAGAGCCGCCTCCCGCCTGAAATCACCTCTTTTGAGCAGAAACAGGGGAAAACCCGTTTCGAGTTTCTCCCATAAAAATTGGCTCTTGGTCATGCCCTTTATTTCGTCAGCATCTTTATCAGTTCGAAAAAAGAAATACAACCCCTGGTCAACTCCCCTGACGTTGTGGAGGAAAACGAGCAGGTTGACGCATGGCTCTATCAGCTCCACATCAAAGGGGGCACAGTTGTTGCGAGGTATTGCTTTATCGAGCATTGCCATAAACTGCTCTTTACCGATAGAGCCTTTGATGTTGTAAGCAACCCCGCTCCTTCTTTGTCTGATGATTTCTGGTGCAGACAGGGAGCAAGGCGTCCCCTCAAGAAAGGCCCGGTGACCGTAGTCATATGTCTTTTCAGGTGTTTTCGGCTTTCTGGTCATCTCGGCCGTCTCATAGATAATCTTCCAGTTAACTCCCCTCTGACTCAGAGCGTTTGGCATTCCCGCAAAAGAAAGCTCTGAAAATGCCGAAACGATATCATGCGGAAGGCTGCGCGGCACCTCCTTTTGATGCCCAGCACAGACAAAACACATAAGCTCTGGCTCTTCTTGCTCCAACTCTCTCCACTGCGTCTTGTCAAACCCAAGCAGAGTTTCTATTTCCTCATCAGAGAGCCCATTCAAATAGGTGAGCCTCCAACCCTGAAGGTTGGCTGAGAAACTGAGGCAGGCTAAGGCATGCCCGACATCGTGGTTACAGTACCGGAATGCACGTTCTCCGTATTTCCAGGATTCACGCCAGAAGATGCTACTCAGGGCAACCAAGAAACCCTCGGCCTTGAAATGGTGAAAAATCCTGTCCCACAGATCTCGGGGAACCTCGGCTCGCGGTTCCAAGGCATGGTTAAAGGAGTTGTAGTGATAGATACCACTGGCCAGATGATCCATCGGAGGGACAATCACATGAGATTCCGTGGGATGAAGATTGCCACTTGAGGGATTTATTCTCAAGGACCACTTAGAGCCGGAGATAGCCTTCCACGAGGATAAACCAAGGGATAATTCCAAAAAGGCTGCCAAGCTCTTCAGGCCGAAGGGCTGGAGCTTGTTGTTCGTCCTCATATAGAGATCCATATAGCCTGCCTCAGGATCTTGCTTAAGAAGCGGTAAGGCCACGGGGTTGAGCCCCTCGAAGTACCTGAAGGGATTAGGTTGGTTTTCCCAGTCCATGTATCCCAGGGATTTTGCAGACCGGTGAAGATGATGTTTGGTTTCCTCGTGGTAATGAACAACGGCCTTGTATGTTTCCTCATCCATACGCAGCTAGGACTTCAAGGTTTCTTTAAGGCTTTTCCGATATTCCATGCATCGGCAAATCGCTCACCGAGTTTCCAATAGCTCTTATCGTTCATCACAAAGAGGATGGGCCTTACTTTCGAAAAGTCCACGACCCCATCGCTTAGACAGCGCTCATCACAGTATGTTTGAACGACCTCACCGATGAATATATCGTGCTTTGGAAAGTCAACGGTCTGGATGAGCTTGCACTCCATGTTGATAGGACATTCCTCGATCATGGGTGCCGTTTCCAGCTCTCCGTAGAAGAGCTCGAAGAGCTCACCCTTATCCACATTTTTGCCGGACACGAGCCCACAGTAATCGGTTACCTTTACCATTTCAACAGGTGGAATGTTCACGCTGAAAGTGCCGTTCTCCTTAATGCCGGCGTTTGTGTGATGGATCTTGTTCATGCCCAGTGAGATAGAGCCCAAGTCCATGATTCCCACATGGGCGATGGTGATAAAGGTCGGTTTTCCCTGAACCTTTGCACCAATGAGTGTTGTGGGCAGGGGGTAGAGACAGTTTTTTGGTCCGAGCGTGACTTTCATTTTATTCAAGGATAATGTCCTCTAGGGCCCTCTTTGGTACATGATGCACTCCCTCAGCATCACGCCAGTACTTGATGTCCCCCTCCGGTCCGACTGGATCGATGTTCACGATCTCTTTCGGCTTGCCGAGGGCTATGACGAGGCGGATCTCGTAGCGGTCAGGAATCTGCAAGGCGCCTTGAAGCTTCTCTCTCTGCACGCTGTAAATGATGCATCCCCCTAAACCGTTTTCGGATGCCCCCAACAGAATGCTCTGCGATGCAATTCCGCAGTCAAAATCAGGTAAGGGTGATTTGATCTCCGTATCCCTGAGCATGATGATATATGCAGATGGTTTTTCCCCTTCACCTGGGCCCGGCCAGTCTTTGAGATATGCGGCCCAACCGAGATGCGGAAATATCAGCGTATTCTTTTGGGAATCGCAAGAGAGGATATACTTGAGCGGCTGGAAGTTGGCAGCCGATGCTGAGAGCCTTGCAAGGTCAACAAGGTCTTTCAGCGTTTCAAGCTCAATGACAACATCTTGATGAAAACGACGATAGCTTCTGTTCTTTACCACTAGTTCTCGTATCATTTTGCCACTCCTCGATACTATAGGGTTTGTTGAGCTCTATGGAAGGCGGTTTCTTTGTCAACCGATGGTGTTCACATGCCTTCCGGTCGTGGGTGACCTCTCCGAAGGTTTTTCCCTCCGGGGAATCTCAAATGTTGCGTTGTTAGGGCCAAACAAGTCGAGACTACATGATGCGGAGATCACCCATCTATTCACTGTAACGGTTTGATTTATGGGAGGCAATGTTTTTTGAGGGCTCAAGGGGAAGGCTCATCACAGAATAGGCAATCGGTGCGTCCTACGAGTTCCCCTTCCTTTCCTGGATCATAAAGCCCGAGATGGTTGCATACAGGTTAAAGACCTTTGATGCCGAAGGGAATGTGTAGGCAGCATTGCCGTAGACAGCCTGCACAAAGGGCAGGCGCTCACCATATTGGTAGAGCCATATCCACAGAGGATCCTCTTCATTGGGAACCAGGCTGTACACAGTGGAAGGCTTGCTGGCCTCATCCGCGGCCTTGAGGTATCGGCCCCGCAGGCGTGTCAATTTGTACATGGTAGGCAAACCAAGGAAATTAAGCCAGTTATCCCATTTTAAGATGTGGCCCTCAATGACCCACTGTTCGCCGAGGACCCTATATTGCCGAAGGCGGCCAGCTGTTGAAGAGTTGGCCATTACGAATCTGAGGATGGAATCGTTCTCCGATCCGGGCACCGGTGTGCAGTACACCGTGGCAATCATATCAAGCTGGGTGAACGCGGTGTATGACTGTAGGAAGGCCAATAGGAACATGGTGGCCACTGACACGGCGATTATCAGTAGGATTATTAGCAGACGCAGTGTACTGGTGACGATGCCGACCTTTTCCACAGGTCTGCGCCGCAAGATATTGATGGCAGCGGAGACCCGTCGGTAGATGAACCACAGGAGCAACAAGACACCGAGGACAAACACGCCGAGGGCGATATAGATAGGAATGGACCCGGAGAAGGGTGGATTGAGCCTGGAAACCTGTTCTAACATAAAGGAAATCCCAGTTTCGAAACCGATGACGTCAACACATCAAAAAGGAAGGTAAATGGTTTCCGTTCCGTCTTCTCAGTCAACTGCGTACAGGAACGGTTTGGTGATTTTCTTACTATAAATTTTATACCCCAGCATAGGATAATAATCAAACTATTAAGTTCAGAGGCACTGAAAACGAGCTGCTCCGCTCTGGCACTATCAATTGGCTTATGGAGTTGGGCCGAGCGGGTCATCAGTGAGCTTACTAGGGCGAGGAGTGCTGTCTAGTTTTATGAATAGACGGGAGCTGCACTGTATGTTAATTTTTAGGAAGTTGGAGGCGTTGTTGAGCAGTCGCAAGGGACGGATGAGAGACCGAGCAGATCAGGGCTTTCAAATAGTTTCCCGAGGGTAATCCAATGGCCGAGATAGAATTGAGGGATGTGGTCAAGAGGTTTGGAAAGGTCACGGCGGTCGATAGGATGAACCTAACAGTCAATGACAAAGAGTTCATAGCTTTGGTTGGACCATCTGGATGCGGCAAGACTACCACGCTTCGAATGATTGCCGGTCTAGAGGAGTTGACAGAAGGAGAGATCTATATTGGGGACCGGAAGGTTAACGATGTTCCGCCCAAGGACCGGGACATAGCCATGGTCTTTCAGAATTACGCCTTGTATCCTCATATGAGCGTTTATAAGAATATGTCATTCGGTTTGCGGCTGAGGAGGTTGTCGAGAAATGACATCGATTTACGGGTAAGGGAAGGGGCTCGAATTCTCGGAATAGAAGAGCTTTTGGCAAGAAAGCCTAAGGAGCTATCAGGAGGCCAACGGCAACGGGTAGCCATGGGGCGCGCCATAGTGAGAAAGCCGCAGGCCTTTCTCTTTGATGAACCGCTCAGCAATCTTGATGCCAAGTTGAGGGTGCAGATGCGAGGGGAGTTAGCAAAACTTCACGAGCAACTGGAAACCACCATTGTGTATGTGACTCATGACCAGATCGAGGCCATGACGCTTGCCGAAAGAATTGTCGTTATGAACGATGGGGTTATCATGCAGACTGGAACGCCTCTAGAGGTGTATAATAATCCAAAGAATCTGTTTGTTGCAGGGTTTATCGGAAGCCCAGCCATGAATTTCCTCGATGTTCGCGTGATGGAACAGGATGCATCACTGTTTCTTGTGGGAGAAACCTTTAAGCTTGTAATCCCCAAAGAGCTTCATAGCCAATATGTAAAGGTAAAGGACGATGAGGCGATCCTAGGGATCAGACCACAAGATATCTATGATAAGGAGGTCAGAGGTCCGTTTCCGGGTGGCGAGCCCTTGCGTGCGACCGTTGAGGTTGTTGAGCCAGTGGGATCGGAAGTAATTCTTTTAACCACCTGCGGATCGGCCCAGCTCACGGCCAGCGTTGATCCTCAAACCCGGGCAAAACCGCATGCCGAGATGGAATTTTTGGTTGACATGAACCAAATGCACCTCTTCAACCGCTCGACAGGGGAGGTTTATTGATCTTCGGATCAAGAATCCACAAAGGCTAACTCAGTCCGGCTCTAACGAGCTTTCTTGATCCAATCAAGAACCTGCCGTACTTTGGCCGTAATTTCCGCCCAGTTGCCGGCGGCAACTAAATCCTTACGAATGAGCTTTGATCCGGTGCCAACGCACGCCACGCCTGCTCCAAACCAGGCTTTTATGCTCTCCTCAGTTGCATCAACCCCACCGGTGGGCATGATCCGTACCCAAGGGCACGGCCCAAGCACCGCCTTAACAAAGCCCGGGCCGCCTACTGAGTCACCGGGAAAGATCTTAACGATTTCCACTCCGAGTTCTTCCGCATAGGAGATCTCTGAAGCGCTGCCACAGCCCGGCATGTAGGCAATTTTCCTTCGGTTACAGAGCTTGGCAATAGCCTCGTTGAGGATCGGACCGACGACAAAGTTCGCGCCATAGGCGATGTAGAGAGCAGCTGTTGGCTCATCTATGACGGAGCCGACTCCCAAGATTACCTCAGGGTTGGTCTGGGCCATATATTGGGATAGCTGCTTAAATACCTCTGGGGCGAAGTCGCCTCTATTGGTGAACTCTACAACAGTCGCTCCACCCTCAGCGCAGGCTTCCGCTATCTTCATTGCTACTTCAATATCCGCATGATAAAAAACCGGCACGAGCCCCTTATCCAATATAGTGTTGTACACGGTCAGCCTTTCAAAGCGTGCCATTTTTCTGGATCTCCTTTCTGAGTTCTTCTTAACGGGACACGCGGCCTGAGGTATCTCCCGCCATGAGCTTCTCGACCTCAGCAACGGTGACCATGTTGAAATCACCAAGGACCGAGTGTTTCAGGCACGATGCAGCTATGGCAAAATTGAGCGCTTGTTGCGGATCACCCTCATAAGCACGTAGGCCATGGATCAAGCCACCTGCAAATGCATCACCAGCTCCTACGCGGTCTACGATATGAGCTATGTCGAAAGTAGGACCGGTGTAAAAGGTTCCCTGGTGCCATAGACTCCCCGACCAGGTGTTATGGCTGGCTGAGATGGAGCCGCGCAGGGTAATGGCGATCGTTTTCAAGTTCGAGAAACGCTTGGCTAGCTCTTCACACACAAAGCGGTATTTATCCGCCTCAACCTTGCCTTTCGTGACATCAACTTGAGGCGCCTTGACACCAAAAACCTTGTCTGCGTCCTCCTCGTTACCGATGGCAACGTCGCAGTAGCCCACCAGCTCGCTCATCACCTCCCCCGGCTGTTTCCCCCACTTCCACAGTTTTGCGCGATAGTTCATATCGCATGATATCGTAGTCCCCATCTCTTTAGCAGCCTTGACTGCTTCTAGGCAAACATCGGCAGCCCCCGCTGAAATTGCTGGTGTGATACCGGTCCAGTGGAACCAGTTTGCATCTACAAACACATCCTCCTTCCAATTGATCATGCCGCGCTCGATGGTGGCGAGGGCAGAGCCCGCACGATCATAAATTACCTTGCTAGCCCGTTGCTCGGCACCCATCTCTAAGAAATAGACACCTAACCGTTCGCCCCCCCGTATAATCTTATCCACACCTACGCCGTATTGGCGTAAGAACTGAATGCACGCTTCACCTAAATCATTGTTGGGCAGCCGGGTCACATAATCTACCGGCACACCGAAATTGGCGAGGGAAACCGCCACGTTAGCCTCGCCGCCCCCATAGATCACATCAAAGGAGCGGGCTTGCCCAAAGCGGAGAAAGCCTGGGGGTGAAAGCCGCATCATGATCTCGCCAAACGTTGTTACCTTATTTCCCGACATCCCTGAAGCCCCTTGTTTTAATTTTAATAGAACTTGCTGATAGGCGTGAATGCCTTTCCTCTAATCCCCAGTTGAAGGGACGATATTATAAACTCCCTAGGGTGTCAATGCACAGGGTTGTTGAAGTTCGCTGATTCTTTTGGGTAATGCCGTAGGGTAATTAGTTTAAAACCCTCGGCAACTGCGATTTTGACTGAAGGGCAGAGGGGGACAGGCAGAGGAATTGATGGAGCGTTATTCTTTTCCAAAAACCCTCTTAAGTAGCTCAGTAATCCGGGCCTTCGGGTCACGTCTTATCTTAGCCTCCTCCTCCGCAAGCATCAAGAAGAGACCATCCAGTGCTCGCTCGGTTACGTACTGGTCGAGGTCCAAACTGAGCCTTTTTGCAAAAGGGATGGTCCTAACCTTGGCATCCAGATCCTGATATCTGCGGGTAACTCCTACCTGAGACATGGCGTTGCGGACGATGGGTTTGAACATCTTGTGGAGTGTGCTGGAGGTTTTGCCCCTGAAGTAGAGCGTAGCCTCGTTCTCTCGGCCCTTGAGGATCTTTCGCGCGTCGGAGAAGGAAATTTGCTTGACGGCATCCACAAAAATAGTCTTGGCCTGCGGAGCAGCTCGCTCAGCTGCGCGATTCATGCTGAGCTCAAAAGCGTGGAGTTTTTCTCCGTAACCAACAGTTCTGAGAAGTTTCTCGACTCTCTGTATGTTACTCGGAAGGGGGATTCTGATCTTTGCATTCCCGTAATAGCCATCTACCTTAGAAACCTTTTCAATGGCCTTTGCCGTGCCGATGCGGAGGGCCTCCTTGAGGCCTTGGATAATCTCTGCCTCTGAAAGAGGTTTCTTGCCCCCAATGGCCTTCTGGACGTCTTTGAGAAAGTTTCCAAATCCACCGTATGTCGGAGCCACAGGGACAGCCAAAAACACAAACACTAGCCCTATGACGAGATTGGTCCTCATGCTCACCAAGGACATGTTTTTCTCCTTGTTATTGCATTGCAAAGGCGATGATTTCAGTTTAAGCCTTACTCTCGTACCGAGAATTCTGCCCATAGCGGGAAGTGGTCGGAGATTCGCCACGAAAGTTGCGATTTGGTCAGACTACGAGATCTTAAGGCCACCTTGGTGAAGTCGAAATTGCCCCCGCGTAAGTACTGCATGGAAAGTCCTGGTTTTCCCTCGTAACCCCTGAACCAGGCAATCTGGTCGTAGAACTTATCGAGATCAGGTTTGTGGGGATCGCTAAAAATTGACCGGGGCACTCTGTTGAGATCGTCTGGGACATACAACCCAGTCGCGGTAAACGCATCATAGAGCTTGTCACCTCTTCGGTCGATATTGAAGTCCCCCAGCGCGAGAAGCTGGTGATCCCATGCGTTGATATCCTGAGCCCATTCGGCAAGCCATTGCGCGATTGCCTTGAGCTCACGAATGCGCTCCTCGGCCCGCTCGCCGTAGATCACGTGTAGGGTAACCAGAATAAAGGTCTTTCCCGCGGAGCGAAAGCTCACAGCGTAGGGGGTGCGGGCAAATTGGCGGTCGAGTGCATCAGGAGCGATTCTCGTTAGCTGCTCCTGGGGGACGACGAGCTCACAGGCCAACCCGGAGAGCTGCACCTTTCGCATGTCAAACAGAAACACCAACCGCTCGCCATTGCCACGATCCCCCTTTGTTATATCGGTCAAGATGAGTCCCCAATTTGGTCCAAGGACTTTGAGCATGTGGCGGAGGGCCTTGAGGTTGGCTCGCACCTCTTGTAGCGCGACTACATCAAACCGGGAGATGATTTCCGCTATAGAGCGCACTGCGTGTAGGTCTCGTTTCGGCACGTCGGCAGCGCCAGCCTCCCATTTCTCGGTCAGATCACCAAAGGCCCGGAGATTCCAGGTAGCGATAATGAGGTTAGAGTCGAGAACTTTTGCGGGAATGTCCTCGTCAAGTGAAGCCCTCAGTTCCTTGAGTTCATCAGCAATTTTTGGAGGTGGTAGATCTGTAATCTTGGTCATTGAATTACCGTGTTTTTCAGTGCTATATTCTTGCCCCTCATCCGGAGAGGCCGCCTCTCGGTTCGTGTATGCCTCATACTGGGTGTTCAAAAATGATGCTTGAGCATGTCATTCCAGCCTCTGCGTTGATAAGCTCAGAGATGTCCATCGTTTTCACTGAGTATCCCAGGCTCTGCAACAGCTTGGTCGTCTTTGGAAATCCCGAGTGCATGTAGATGGTAGAGTTGATCCGAAGTGCGTTAACAGCGTAAGGCTCGTCCTCGGGAATGGGAACTATACGAAAATCCTTAACTGGTTGAAGGTCAAGCCAGGAAGGATTCACCAGTAAGGTGTCGTCGTCGATTGCGATACAGGCTGATTTCAGATGCAGGCAGCCATTCACAGTGAGTGGAATGACCTGATAGCCAAAAGGAGCTAGGATGGTCTCAAGGGAGTTAAAACCGGCAAGGTTTGTGCGCGGCGAAATCCCCACGAAAATTCGCCCTTGAATGCGAAGGACGTCGCCCCCCTCGAGCGTAGCAGGGGCCTCGATGTGAGTGATGTCCCGGTAGTTTGCTAACACAGATTCGACGCCCCGTACCTCACCTCGTCGTGACTCAACGCCCATACTCGCCATGACGGCAATCTCCTCAAGGACGACAGCTGTATCCTCGATAAAGGTGGCGTCCGGATAGGAACGATTCACCGACAGCTCAATTACTTCCAGCCCACAGTCTTTTAGTAGCCCACAGTAATTCTCATGTTGCCTTACCGCCCGATCGTAGTTGATGGGGCTTCTATCGCGGAAGCTAAGTTCGCAGCGATCAATATGCGGAGAAACGACATGGGTCAACGCTATCATCATGCTTTCTCACTCGGATCTGAATCGTCCATTTCGCCGGTGATCCAGCAAATTGAAGAAGTTATCTATTCCGTTTTATACGCTCTTAGTGGTCGGGCTGAACGATGAGTATAAGTCCGTGGATCCCCTGAACCCTTACTGCTTCTCCCTGTTCAATGGGCGGGCCACCTTCCGTCACCTCAGCTTGCCAGAGTTCTCCATGCACCTCCACATATCCTGCCGGCGCCAGCCGATCCCGGGCGATGCCCCTGAGCCCGACTATCGAATTTGGATCTCCCGTTCGATTTGTGTCATACGAGCGCCAGGTATACGGGTACAGGATTATATCCTTGGCAACCCAGAAACCCACAATGCTCAAAAGAAGCCATACGGGTATGTCCACCCACCGCCGGACAAAAAATAAAAACAGGACCAGCAAAGCCAAGGCAGGCAGCTGGAAAAGTGTGTATCTTACAATAATCTTCCTTGACCGCCGGCGTCTGTTCAATACTCTGACTCACTCCTACACTGACGTTCTGCTCTGGTAGAGAGACAAAGGAGAGGCATTCAAGGGGGATTCGGCGTCCACCCCTGTCTCTTTTGATATTAATGAGAGAAATCGGGCTCGTCAATCAGCAAATCGTGCCGCAGGTCCCCGTATGTTTGCGTGGAGTAAGCATGATGCATTGGCAGGTTTGGGGCATCTCTCCTGAGCAGTCTTATTTGCGCGGGCGCACGCTGATTTGCCGGCTCATGAAGCGCTGAGCCCCATATGTGCATAGCGTTCCTTGGCCAGATTCCAATAGTGTTCAGTGTCGACTGCACCACTGGCATAGGCCTCATGCCAGCCTTCTGGTACGGGCATTTTTTCATAGAGCTCTCGGCGTCGGGCCTCAAGCAACATTCTGGGTCTACCAACGAAATCAGCGCCACACACGATATTTCTCCCTGTGTGGGAAGAAAGCTTCTCCAGCCAAGCAACACCAGCATGGCTCCTCAGCAGATGATGATCAATGATGAGGGTATCAACCTCTTGGGAAAGCTTCACCGCATTGCGCCAAGCTTCCCTTATGTGGTCTTTGGAGAGCTTGAACAAATAGAGAGGAGGTCCGCTCACTAGCACAATGTCGGGCTGCCACGATACTATCTGAGAAACAGCTTGCTCATTGAGGAGTTGAATATCGGATGCATGCACAAAAACATACTCATCTTCAATTCTCGTCATTACCACGGTGTCCACGCGATCACCTGTGCCGTGTGGGACGGGCTTGGAAAACTGCAATATCCCCAGCCCTTTTTCGGCTGCCCCAAGCAGGCATCCATGAAGGAAGGGAGAGAGATCCTCTACTCTCTTTGTTTCAGTCGGGGAGAGTGGCGAGAGCTTAGCCCATATTTTTGCGCGGGGATTCAGCCCAGCTACTTCTGCGATGCTTAACTGGTAGGGATTTGCATGCACCAAAGGGGTGTGGTCACCATGGAAATGGCTGATGACAATATCGGTAGCCTCAGACCATGCCTCCACTATCTTGTGGCGTATTCGTTCGTCCACCGCTACTTGAAGGGGGTGGGGGAGTAAGCCGTATCGCGTATAGCCCAATGCTATGCCCGGGTCGATTAATACCTTTTGACCCTGAGCTGTTACAAGGCAGCAAAGACTTCTTGCTCCGAGAGATTCCGTGGCCAGAATTTCAATTTCCATCTGCAGAACTAGATCAGGCCTTTGTCTTCCTCAGGCCGTTTGGTTTAGGGGTCTAGCTACTCCTTCTTACAGAGCCCGAGCCATACAAATGCTAATGGAGCGCCGAATGCCCCCCATAAACCGACTAAACCATAACGGACGAAGCGGAACAGGGGCTCAGGCTCCAAGCCATCAAATGTTGCTCTCAGGCCTAAGACCAGCGCCAAGAGAATCGAACCCCCGAGCAAGAAGCGCAGCGCCCTCTTCCACATAATCCCTTCCGTACTGAAGTTAACCCAATGGCGCTCCAGAGCAAAGCCAATTCCCATTCCCATGAGCGTTGAGGCGGCGATGATTCCGTTTTTATCGTTGCGGGGAAAAGCCAGTATCAACAGCGCAGGCAGGGTGAAACCCAGTCCGAGTTGCAACGCCAACCTTCTTCGCCGAAGCCAGGCTTCAGCGATTGGCTCCAGCCAGCAGTAAAGCAGGAGCGTAAGGGCACCAAATAAGTAGCCTCCGAGGAGGTCGGTGGGAAAGTGTAGACCGAGGTAGACCCGTGAAAGGGGCACCAGCACCATCAACAGCCCCGCGGTTAGCCATAACTCGGCACTTTGAGACCGGGAGGCAACGTAGCCCCAAATAACAACGGTGTTTTGCGTGTGGCCGCTCGGAAAACCTCCACCGCTTGCCATGAACAATTTTTTCACACGGGTATCATACTCGAACGGCCTCGGCTGGTCGGCAATCGCCTTCGCTAGCGTATTGAGGTATCCGGATAAAAGGAAAAGAACGCCAAGCCTTATGCCCATGCGGCGGTCTATGCACCAGTAGAGAAGAAGGACAAAGAGCACGAGGAACACCTCTCCCCCTATGAGGGTTAGGGCTGTAAAAGGTAAATCAAGGGTTGGACTGAACTGCTGAAACCATAGGATGAACCCGACGCCACAATTGAGGTGCCCTTCTGTATACATCTCCTAGCTTCCAGCTTTGGCCTCCATCACGAACTTGGAACCAACGACGAGGTCCACGGTTACCTCAAGGAGAGTTAGGCAAGGGGCAGGGTCATAAATACCGGCGATGCGCCTATGATCTCCCTGCTAGTCCTGAATACCCACTTCAGGTTTACCCTGCTTTTTCAGGAACCAGTCGATCAACTCCCGGGCGATACTGATTTTCTCCGGTATGGTAGGTAGATTGTCAACCGTAAACCACCCAGCATCCTCAATTTCGCTGTCGTCGAGACGGATCTCACCGGCTTGGTAGGTGGCACTAAATCCGATCATGAGGGAATCAGGGAATGGCCAAGGCTGGCTCGAGAAGTAATGGATGTCCCGGATGGTAAGGCCTACCTCCTCGCGCACCTCTCTTACAACTGCAGCTTCTGCCGTTTCACCGGGCTCTACAAAGCCAGCGATAAGACCATATAGTCCAGGGGGAAAGTGATGTGCTCGTGCGAGCAGCAATTCGCATCCTCGTTCTACCAAGACGATAACAGCCGGGGAAAGACGAGGAAAGTTAAGGAGACCGCACCTGGCACATTCCTTTGCCCTCTCAGTTAGCCGGTTTTCCAGTGGATGGCCACATCGAGTGCAGAACTTGTTTGTCCTATCCCATTCCACGAGTTGTACTGCACGGCCGGCTACCTGGAAGAGATGCTCGTCTATCTGACCGTAGAGTTGACGCAATCCCAGAAACGTCATGCCTGCAGGCGGTTGGAGCCCCTCAGCGAATTGGACAGCGTAGCAATCGCGGGAGCCGAGCTGGCCAAGATACTGCCGGGCGTCTGTCTTGAGTCCTAAATGCTCGATTTCGACCATGTGGGGGACGGCGACCGAAGATCCTTCAGAATGGACGAGGAGTTTACGGCCTTGGAAGGCAAACCACCACGCGGGGTTCAGTTGCTCCTCAGGAGGCACGACACCTGAGACGAATATTTGTTCTTCCCCCATTATGAGTACTGAGCTGATGCCGCCTCGAGTGCTCCAGGACTCACCTTTGCGCCCTCGGCCTTCAGTGCTGTCTCCAGAGCAGTGAGAAAAAGGAGTACATTCTTCCTGTTCGAGGAGTGCCCCATCAAACCCACGCGCCAGATTTTGCCCTGAAGATCGCCCAGGCCGCCGCCAATCTCAATGCCGAAATCATTGAGCAGTGCCCTGCGCACTTTCAAATCGTCCACGCCTTCGGGAATGCAGATTGCGTTCAACATGGGGAGGCGTTCGGGTTCGGCGACAAGCATTTGAAGACCCATTGCCTCAATGCCCGCCACCAGCGCCCTGTGGTTCAGCCGATGTCTGGCAAAACGTTGTTCGAGGCCTTCCTCGGCGATGATGCGCAACGCCTCGCGGAGGGCATAGATCATGTTGATGGGCGCCGTGTGGTGGTATTTCCTCTGGGCGTCCCAGTAACTCCTGACCATACCCATATCAAGATACCAGCTGGGAACCGGGGTCTTGCGGCTCTCAAGTGTCTTCATGGCGAGAGCACTGAATGAGACAGGTGCCAATCCAGGCGGGCATGAAATACACTTCTGAGTTCCGCTATAGGCTGCGTCGATGCCCGTCCCATCCACGCTCACTTCCATACCGCCGAGGGAGGTGACCATGTCGACGAGAAATAGTGCACCAGCCTCGTGGGCAATATCAGCAAGCTCTTCGAGAGGCTGGCATACGCCCGTGGACGTCTCTGCATGGACCACAGCGACGATTTTTGGCCCATGCCCCTTGATGGCCCTTCGCACATCGTCTGGATCAATTGCTCTTCCCCACTGGCCATCGATCCGGATGAGCTCGCCTCCCGCGCGGTTTACGATGTCGCACATTCGCGTACCGAACACCCCATTTACGCACACCACTGCCTCTTCGCCTGGCTCCAAGAGGTTGACAAAGCAGGTTTCCATGCCTGAGCTGCCGGTCCCTGAAACCGGTATGGTAAAAGGATTCTCTGTCTGAAAAAGAAACCGCAGCAGGTTCTGGGTCTCGTCCATGACGGAAAGAAAATAGGGGTCGAGGTGACCAATACAAGGAGCTGACATGGCCGTGAGTACTCTCGCGGATACGTTGCTAGGCCCCGGACCCATAAGGATACGTTCACCTGGGTCAATGTCTCTGAACTGATTCGCATTGATATCCATCACTGCCTCCCATAGCTTTTAGTTGAGCGTGAGATCCCGTAGATTTGCACACAACCCCTTATACTGGGATTTTTCTCAAGAAGCAAAGGGAAATCCCCTTTCCAGTGAGGGCTGTGGTGGCTGCACCTCGGCAATGTTACACCTGCCGTGCTTAGGCTGACACTAATCGCTATTCTTTTCTTCAGGGGGGAAAGGCTTGCGCAGCTGCTGTTGAAGCCAAAAAGCGACGGTAGTAGGCTAGAAGCAGGCAGGTCATTGGGAGCGCGATAAGCAATCCAAAAATGCCTAGCAGCTTTCCCCAAACAGACAGAGACAGCAAAATCATGGCCGGGCTAAGCCCGGTCACCCGACCCATGATCTTAGGTACCAATATGCCGTCCTGGATAGCCTGAACCACCACAAAGACCAAGCCAGTTAGTGCGAGGGGAATCCATACACTGCCTCCAGTCTCAAGCCCGTGGACAAGGGCCAGCAAGAATGCCGGAATGAGCCCGATGACCTGTAGATAGGGGACCATATTCAAAAGCCCAATGAACAGGCCCAGCAGGATGCCAAGTGGAAGGTCGATGAGCCAGAAACCAAAGGCGTGCAACACCCCCACGGTGCAAGCGATCAGCGCCTGACACCGGAAATAGCGGTTCATGCCCGAATTGAAGTCGCTTATGAGGGCTGTTGCGGTCTCCCGGTAAGCAGGAGGTATGAGGTCCTTCCACCCCTCCCGTACCTTCTGGTAGTCAAAGAGCAAGAAGACCAGGTAAAGGCCGATCACGGCGAGCCCCACGAGGCCCATGATGAAGCTCGCCGTTCCGGTAATGATTCCCCACACACCGGGCAAGACCTTACGGAGGACGGCCTCTGCGATCTTCCAGAAATTCTCCGTCCTGAAGAAGTCCTGTACCTCCTTGCGCGTAAAATAATCCTTGAGCGTCTGCCACAGGTCCCCGGGCAAGAGGTTGGCGGCCCGTTCAGCTGGATCAGAGTTGCTGACCAGGCCTGACACAATGTGGCCCATGTGCCTTATCTCTTGCACTATAACGGGGATGAGCAGCCACGCAAGGATCGTTACAAAGGCCACAACCAGAAATAAACCGATAAACACGGCAGCAAGCCGGTTAGGGATTCTCCTTTGGATCAAAAGCACCAGCGGATTGATCAGGTAGGCCAGAAGAAAGGCGGCTGCAAAGGGTATCAAAACGTCGCTCAGATAACCCAGGAGCCACACCAATCCCCACAGCAACGCCACAGCAATGGCCATGCGCGCTACGCGGTCGAATGTATAAGGTTTGCCGTCGAGGAGCATAGCAGTCACCAGGAAGTTCTAGCCGTGAGGCGCGGCACCCACACAGGCTGTTCGAAGAACTGTGAGAAGAGCCAGCAAGGCTCAAGTTGTGTAATACATTGTCCTTATAAACACAAATGGTGGTAAGATCAATAAGAGAATGAGTGAGTCGAATAGCAAGGAAGAAGTGGAATTCGCGCAAAGGAAACAGCAGCTCCATTGAGTAGAATAGGCCCATAATTGAGGAAGATGGAGGTTCTATAAGCGAGATGAAGATAGGCCTCAGGGGTATTGAGCGCATGGTGGTTCAGAGCCAGGATCTGGCCAGCGTTTTTGGAAACATCGGTGCAGACGTGGTTTTAACACACCGAGTTGTTTTACTCATGGAACAGGCACCCCGCAACGCTATCGAGAAGTGTGTGGCGGATAAATTGATGAACGTTGGCACCATGATCAACATCAGGCACCTGGCTGCGACTCCGTTAGGGAGCAAGGTTTGGGCAGAGGCCTATCTGAAGTGCGTTGACGGTCGGCGGATGCTCTTTGACGTGGTGGCTTATGACGAATTTGAGAAGATAGCTGAGGGTGAAAACGAACAGCTTCTCGTTTCAGTCCATGGATTCCTGGACCGGGAACAACGGAAAATAGGGAAGACCAAATCAATCTAAGAAGGGAACTTCAATCGTGGATAGAATTTCGATATTTCAATCTTGGCTCCGGTAGCAAGGCGATGAGGAAGATGGTCAGGCTCGGTATGATCGCTAGAAACAGGAGAATACCCCGTATCGAAAAGATATCCGCGAGTTTGCCGGTGAGTGGGGCCATCATGCCTCCTGTTCCAAAAGCGAGCCCCATCATAAGGCTTGAAACCATAGACTTCCCCCTAGGCGCTAGTTCTTGCGCCATTGCTACCCCCAAGGGCAATGTGGCCATAGTGAAGAAACCCGCGAGAGCGGCGCTCACATATACCCATTCTCCTTGAACATAGAGAAGCAATAGCAGGCACGGCATTGATAGGCTGTGGGCACAGTAGAACACTGGCTTATATCCGATTCTGTCTGAAAGATGACCCGCCAAAAGTCCACTCACTGCTCCTGCCACCGTAAAAAGGGACACCACTGCCCCGATAGCGACCAGAGAAAAGCCCTCTCGCGCATAGAAAACCGGAATGAATGTCCGAAAGGAAACACCTACATACGCTCGCAAGACCATCACTACCCAGATAAGCACAATCGACTTCCATATGGAACCGAGCACCTCCTTGATGGAGCGGAGAAAGCCGAGATCTCTTAAACCCTCCCCGCTGGGGGCTGGGATGATTACAAAAAGCAGAAACATCACTGGCAAACCAATAATCATAGTAAATGGGGATGCCCCTAAGCCATAAACACCCACAAAATAGGTGATGAAAAGCGGACCGAACCCAAAGGCAAGGGTGCCGCCCGTATTGAAGATCGACATGGAAAAGCCGAAATGTCCGCCAGCGTAACTAGATACCATGCCGGCTACTGAAGGATGAAACATGGCTGAACCCACTGAGCCCAAAGATATGACGAAAAGTAACACCAGGAAAGAGGGCGCTATTCCCACCAGCGGGATAAAGACCATAGCGAGCAGCGGTCCACCTAAAATAAAGAAGCGCGTTCGATAGCGATCCGCCAGATATCCTACCGAAGGCTGGACGATGAAGGCCAAAAACCGGCTTACACCGGTAATTAACCCGACCTGAGCTAAGGTGAGGGCGAATTTATCTGCAAACACGGGTAGGAGAGGATTGATAAAGGAGGAATAGAAATCTCCGGTAAAATGGATAAGCGTTAACCCAAATATAACTTTTATGTCCGCGTTTCTTGTATGTTCCATCTGGTCAATCAATAAAAAAACCACCGGGTGGGTGGTTTCACATCTCCACCTGCATCAGAATATGGCTGTTAGGGTTCAAACTGCCGAGTTACTGAACTGTTGGGCAGCTAGGATAGCCAGAGATATTTGGAATAAGATGTTAGAGGCGTGGCCTGAGTGGCTCAGCAGCGGCAGCGGTCAAATCCGACAGATAGTTTCAAGCCAAGGCCCGGGTAACGATCTCCGCGACATCCAGAACCTCTATATTTTCTTCCACTTCCTCTGCCTTGACTGCATCTTCCAGCATCTTGGCACACTGAGGGCATGCAACGGCAATAACACCTGCCTCGGTTGACAGGGCATCCCTGAGGCGGATTCTGTTGGGGCTGTCCTCACCTCCGCCCAGAATATCGGTAAAGAAGTTACCCCCTCCACCCCCGCAGCAGAAGGCGTCCTCCCTGCTTTGATCCATCTCGATCAACTCGAGCTTGGGAATCGACTGTAAGATCTGTCGCGGTGCCTCGTACTCGCCATTGTGCCTACCCAAGTAGCACGGATCGTGGAAGGTAACCTTTGCCTCGTAGCCCTTTAGCGATAACTTTTTGGATTTGATTAGGGGAGCCAGGATCTGGGTATAGTGGTAGATCTCGAACTCCGCCCCCAGCTCCGGGTAATCGTTCTTGAATGCATTAAAGGAGTGTGGATCGAGACTGATGATCTTTTTTACCCCGAGCTCCTTGAACAACTCGATATTCTGCTTTGCAAGGTGCTCAAACAGACCTAACTCGCCGATGCTTCTGACCTCATTCCCGTCACATGCCTCTCTTTTGCCGAGAATACCCAGGGATACTCCCCCCTTAGCCAACAGATTTCCCACTGATCTTGCAATTTTCTTCGCCCGCTCATCATAGGATCCAACGCAACCCACGTAGAAGAGGTATTCTTGGTCTTCGTAAGTCTGGATGGGAAGACCATCTGCCCACTCCCCCCTGTCATCGGCAGGCTCCTTGTAAGGGTTTCCGCTCGTACTGATGTTTTTGAGGTAATCCCGCACGGGAGGTGGAATAATCCCATTGTTTACCATCTCTTCCCTGGCTGCGATGAAAATGTTAACCAGATCATCGCTGAAGGTAAACACACAATGTTCAACACAGTTGGCGCATGTAGCACAAGAGAAAAGGATTTCCTGGAGACGCTCGCTGTTCTCTACCTCGCCGTTGAGCCATGCCCGTATTAGCCACATTCTGCCGCCAGGGGAATATGACTCAAAGAAGAACTTCCGATACGAGGGGCAATTGAAGTCAGAATAGTCACTGGTAAATTTACAGTATCCGCACCGAAAACACCTATGCACGATCTCTTCATACCTCATTTATTGAACCTCCCAGTTCCCAGGGTTCATGATGCCGTTTGGGTCAAGATTGGTTTTTATCATTTTGAGGAGATTCCGCGTGGTTGGATGCATTTTCTCTAGTGCCATTTGCTGTTCGTCAACGGTTGCCTTCCAGAACACTCCACCAGCTTGCAGGGCAAAATCGCTTCCCTCCTCCAGCGCCTTTCTTGCCCTTGTCATCATATCGGGATCTGCCCGATTGAAGGTGTAGGCGAAGGCGAACATCATGCAATGACCCCTACCGATAATCCTGGCCATAGCGGAGTAAGCGAGGTCATACTTGGAGGCCAGCTCCATTACCTTTCGACTGCATTGCGGATATTTGTCAACGGCTATTATAGGTCCGGAGTATTCAAAACCGCCGCCCTTTTTCACATCGGCAAATCTGCTCACACTCCTCTGAGGCATGTCCAGGAGCGTGGGCTTCATAACGGGTGGAATCGCCATAAATCCGCCGTCCTTGTTCTTAATAAATGGGTCAAGGGAATCCCAAATCATCTTTCTTTTGAACTCTAACTCCTCATCAGTGTCGCCAGTCATAAAGAGGGCTATATGGTGGTTATCCCTAAATATCAAAGGCATTGGCTGGGCGAAAACATTGATATCCTCAACCATCTCGGTATGGGTGAGCTCATAGATCATGGGTGGAACAAGATCCTCACTATCGGTGATGAATATCTCTACATCCCTCATCTTCTTTCTGGGGTAGAGCCTAAGCGCAACTTTGGTGATGATACCAGTAGCACCAAACCATCCAAGAAACAGCCCTGATAGATCGGGCAGTGGAGCTCCCTTTGAAAACCAATCGGGAGACAGACAACAAGAACCGATTTTGCAGATTTCACCGGAAGGCAAGACAACTTCCAAGCCGCTGACCATGTCTGAGTTGAAGCCATACTGTTGTGTGAGCCTGCCCTGACCATGTATCATAACGTTTGCAGCTACGGTAGCCGTTCCCGGGGAGTCAGGAATGCTGTGACGCAGCCGCGGATAGTTCTTATCCAAGTATGACTTTAATAAACCCTGTGATGTCCCCCCTTCGACGATGACATATCGTGCCTTTTCATTCACCTCAACTACCTTATTCATCCTTTTCATATCAATGACTATACCGCCTTTAAGGGGGATGACTAGCCCTGTTAAGGCCATACCTGCGCCCATGGGCACGACCGGAATCCCTTCTTCGTTTGCAAGTTTTACGATTTGCTGTATTTCCTCTACTTTTTGTGGCACCACAACATAGTCTGGTTTATGAGGAGGCATCAAGCCGGGGTCGCGTGAGTAAAAATAGGTCTCCTCCGGCTTATCGGAAACGTAGTTTTCACCCACAATCGCGGAGAGTGAACGGCTGATATCACTCATTTCACACCACCTCCATTCCCGGCTTTTCCCCGAGGGCCATCCTGCAAAGGTCAATGATGTGGATTGGCCTTACCCCTCGTTTAGCAACCTTTGTGGCTATTGCATTGTAGCATGCGGGGCAGTTGAACACACAGCACTCTGCGCCATGCTCCACCATGTCATCGATATTTCTCTTCTGTACATCATTGGCGAGCTCATAGCCATACATCATGCCAAAGATCCCTGCACAGCATAAGGAGTTTTCTCCCTGATACTCCCTTTCGACGAGTTCAACGCCTATGAGCTTCATGATGTCTTCTACGAAATGGTGTTGGTCCGCGGAAAGACGAGACGAACAAGGCCTCTGGTAGGCTGCTTTAATATTGAGGGGCCTTATCTCTTGTGATAGCTCCTTAAGTCTCTTGACCAAGTACTCAAAATAGTGAATGGGCTTAAAGGGCACCTCCATACCGTACGCTGGCGCCAGTGAAGCGAATGCGCCATAGCATTCGTCATGCATACACACGACTTCTTTGACACCGAGCTTTTTGAAATTATCAATTACAAATGGCAGCCGCTCCTTGATGATCGACGTATTGGCGAAGTGTATGTACACAACATTACAGAAGAATTCCTGGCCAAAAACGTAAGAGGGCATAACATCGTCAAAGAGCCTTCCCCGAACCATCTGTAGAAGCTCGGGCATGAAACCGAAGGAAAGCACAGTGTTCTTGATGGCTCCCACTCTGTATTTTCCTCGCGGTTCTCCTATATTGATCCACTGTTTGGTAATGGCCCTCGGTGAAGTGAGGATGCCCTTTCGCTCTCTCATTTCTGTGATGAGGTAAAAGGGATGATTACCTCTCTTGCAGTATTCCTCGCACCCGTAGCAGGTGACACAATCGTGCAGGGGCAGGCAATCCTCCCCTTTGGCGAGCTTCATGATCTCAGATTTCGCTTGCTCCATCCGTAAGTCCATATACTGGCACTTAACGAAGCAATCGACTGTTGGGCAGGATGCGCACAGGCTTTCTTCGAATTTTAGCGTATACATGCCGCCTCCTTTTATGCTCGGAAAATATCTGGACCTATCCAAGGTGTCAAGGACTAAGTTCATTTCCTGTTTGACTTACGGCGAACAGTGGCCTATGAATTCTCAAGGACAAAGGCACATAAGCAGTAGGTTTTTCCGAGTCAACGTCTTACGGCATGCCTATATTTGAGAAAAAGCCGTTTTAAGGTAATCTCAAAGTGATAGATGTAAAAATCCCTGGAAGGGGCACTTACAGAATAGAACATCTTGTTCTGGATTTAAATGGGACGATTTCCTCGGACGGAGGAATTATAAGGGGCGTGAGCGAAAGACTTGAGGGACTTAAGCATCAACTGGACATTACCGTTGTGACAGCCGATACCAACAAGAATGCACAGAGTCTGCTGGAGCACCTACCAGTGTCCATCTGCACGATAGGGGAAACCGAGGAAAACGAACAGAAGCTCGCCGTCGTGCTAAAGAAAGGCAAACACCGCACCGCATGTGTGGGAAATGGTGCCAACGATGTTTCAATGCTGAGGGAATCTACTATCGGCATTTGTGTAGTAGGGCAGGAGGGTGCCTCAGCGGAGGCGATGATGGCGTCTGATGTGGTTGTGCCCACCGTCAATGATGCGCTTGACCTTCTGTTGAAACCGAACCGGTTGCAAGCGACACTCAGGAGGTGACAGAAGAGATGATTTACCTTGACTACAACGCAACCACCCCTATAGCGAAAGAGGTGGCTGAGGCAATAATGCCTTTTGTCCTGGAGGATTTTGGGAACCCAAGTAGCGCCCACCCCATGGGAGTAAAGGCAAAGGAGGCTTTGGAGAAGGCCCGGGAGCAAGTCGCCCGTTTGCTGGGGTGTGAGACAAACGAGATTATCTTTACTAGCGGTGGAACTGAAGCAAACAACATGGTTCTCAAATCCCTGGCATGGACACTGCGAAGTAAAGGTGCCCACATCGTCACTACGAGAATTGAGCACCCGGCCATAATCAATACGGCGCTCTTCCTCATGGAGACCGGCTGTGATGTAACATTTGTCCCAGTCGACAGCTATGGTCAGGTCTATCCCGAGGAGGTCAAAAAGGCGATCAGAAAGGATACCATTCTCATCACCGTGATGCATGCGAACAACGAAACAGGAACAATCCAACCCATTGCCGATATTAGCTCTATTGCCAGGGAGCATGGGATCGCCTTTCACACGGACGCGGCCCAAAGCGTTGGAAAGATAGAGGTAAGAGTAGATGATCTGGGAGTTGATTTTCTAACGATTGCCGGCCACAAGCTTTATGCGCCAAAGGGTGTGGGCGCACTCTATATCAGAGATGGGGTCGTGATTGAGCCATTCATGCATGGAGGCGGTCAGGAAATGGGGCTCCGGTCGGGAACGGAAAATGTGATGCTAAATGTGGGATTGGGTAAGGCCTGTGAGCTGATTTCCGAAAATATCGCTAACGAGATGCCTCGCATAAGGGCACTGAGGGATAGATTGCATGCGCAGATCCGTTCAGCTGTTCCAGAGGTTGTGCTCAATGGGCATCCGGAAATGCGTCTTCCCAATACGCTATTTGTATCATTTCCAGAGATGGCCGGGGAGGAGATCCTCGCGCAAATACCTGAGCTGTGCACCTCAACGGGTGCTGCCTGTCACGATCGGTCGGTCACGCTGTCTCATGTGCTTGCGGCCATGGGTGTAAGCAAAGAGGTAGGGATGGGGGCAATACGGTTGACCCTTGGGAGACCCACAACTGAGGAAGAGGTTGATCAAGCTGCACAGTGGATCGTTGAGGCTGTGGAGAAGATGAGGGCCAGAAAGACCCACGTGTGATTTCAGATCAAACGCCCCATAGCTTGCGGAGAGCCATTCCATGGATTGGGTCGAGCATTTGAGGGAACTAAGAAGTGGTGAGGGCCCTAATGTTGAAGTAGGGTGATTTTATGAAGATATATAACGCACTGGTGGATCTCGTCGGGAAAAACAGGGTCTCAAACAGCCCAGAGGAGTTGTTCCTTTACTCTCGAGATTCAGGCGCTCAGAAGCCTCGTCGGGTTGACTACGTGGTTATGCCGAAAACCGTTGAGGAAGTTCAAAGGATCTTACTGTTGGCTAATCGAGAGAAGATCCCGGTTACTCCGATGGGCGGGGGGTTTACGCTATCGGCACTGGTTGTGCCGAATGAGGGCGGCATTGTCCTGGATATGAAAAGGATGGACAAGATTATCGAGGTAAACGGCAAAAGTAGATATGCTCTCATTGAGGCGGGTGTGTCTCAGGCTGCTCTCAAGTCCTATCTTGAGAAAAACCATCCCCATCTTCAACACTCAACCCCGGAGGCTCCTCCAACGGTAACGGTTGTGGCAAATGCACTCATTCAGGGGCATGGGCACATCTCACCACGGTATGGAGTAAATTCGGAGATGATAAATGGGATGGAAGTTGTGCTTCCGACCGGTGAGGTTTGCAAGATAGGATCGTGCTCGGTTAGCCCCTACTGGTTTACCAGGGGCCCCCTGCCAGATTTGTCGGGGCTCTTTATCGGATGGTACGGCACAACGGGAGTAGTGACTAAGCTTTCGCTCAGGTTGTATCCGAAGCCACCCTTGAGGGAGGTGCTTGCGTTTTCCACGGACGATGTGGATCTTATACCCGATGCTGTATATGGGGTTACAGAACTGGATATCCTTGAGGATCTTTTCCTTATTATGCAGGAGAAACCTGATTGGATGAACCATGTCTTTTTTGTGCTTATGGTATCCGCTCATTTTGAAGAGGAGTTCGAGCTCAAAAAACGGATTCATATAAGATTCTTCGAGGAATTCAGGGGAGGAGGTAAAATACGGTTCGTAGAGGATTTGCACCCGGCGTTGAGAAAGCGATTCCTGGATGTGCCTCCCCTGGCGGCCCTCGCAGCCGATTTCAGAAAGGGAGGGGGTTTCGAATACACCGGCGCGATCCTACCAATTGACGCGGTTCCAGAGGCATGGACAAGGGGAATAGATATCGCCCACAAATACGGAATGCTCTGCTCCTATGTGCACCAGGTTTTGACAGGTCCGAGCATAATGTTCGGATTCAACTATTCCTTTAATCGGGCTGATGAAGAGGATGTTGAGAGGATAAGAAAAGCCCTGGATGAGTCAAACAGGCTTACCCTTGATTTAGGGGGTATGGTGTGGAAGGGCGAGGTTGAGGCGCAGAGGTTGACGATGGAGCGGATGGATCCGAATACTGCCGATCTCATCAAGAAGGTGAAAGGGCTGCTGGACCCACAGGGCATCATGAATCCGGGAAACTGGGAAAAAGGCTCCTGACCGCTCGTTTTCTCCGCAGTTCACTCCATTGTGGTTTTCTCGGTGGCGCAGCATACATCAATTTGCGGTGTGTGATGGTCTGTTTTGGCAGCCTCCATAGGCTAATGAAACCCGACCCAAAACCGAAGGGAATATCCTAAGCCTAGTCCGCTAATCTGTATTTTGACTTTACAAAAAACTCTGGTAAAGCTAAAAAGTAAATGGATTTGCGACATGCTAACTAGCGGATAGTATAATAAATTTTAACCCTTAACCTTAAAAGAGGGGGTTTATTATGAAAAGGGTATCCTGGGTAGCAATCGTCTTATCTTGTCTTTTGGCTCTCCTTTTTGTCCATCCTTTAGCCTTCGCTGCAAGGCCAATAAAAGTAGGTGTTATAGATTGTTATACTGGTCCGGCGGCGATGTTCTGCAAGGAGGCCCTCAACGGATTCAAACTGGCCCTGGATGAGATCAACAAGGAAGGTGTGCTTGGTAGAAAAATTGAATTTACCACCAGGGACACGAAATTCAAGGTTGATATTGGGCTCAGCGTGGCCAAAGAGCTGGTCATGAGGGAGAATGTGGATGTTCTTGTTGGCACCATAAGCAGTGGTGTCGCCATGGCCGTATCCGATTATTGTAAGGGAGAGAAGGTGCCGTTTATCGTCTGGATTTCGAAGAGTGAGAGAATAACGGGAGAGAAAGGGCATCGCTACGTTTTCTCCACGGGTGAAAATACTGCCATTGCAGGAAAAGCCGGCGGCGTGGCGCTTTCCAAAAAGCCGTTCATCAAGTACTGGATTGCAGGCGATGATTACGAGTATGGGCATGCCATAGCTAACGCTGCCTGGCGTAATCTGAAACAGCGAAAGCCCGAGGTGGAGAAGATCGGAGAAACGTGGTGGAAGGTTGGTGAACCAGACCTCGTGCCCTATATTACCGCTATAATGGCGGCAAAACCTGATGCAGTTATCTTTGCCACTGGTGGGGCCAGCATGGTCAATGTTATGAAGACCGTAAAGGCGATCGGCATGTCTGAGAAGATCCCAGGCTGGATTCACACTGCTACGGAAATCACAATTCTTAGGGCGCTCGGGCCAGGGGCCCCCGAGGGTTTCATGGGCACCACCGACTACCTTTTCTACCACCCGGATACACCAGCCAATAGGGCATTTGTCAAGGCATTCAAAGATGCCTATGGAAATCAACCTGGGTTTTCCGCTTTTCATGGTTATATGACTGGTCATTTCATAGCAGAGGCATTTAGGAAAGCAGGTTCCCTGGATAAGGAGAAGTTCATTGATGCCTTAGAGGGGCTTACGATAGATAGCCCTGCGGGAAAGTTGGAGATGCGAGCCTGTGATCATCAAGCACTGCTGCCGATCTATTTAGGCGTGACCAAGAAGGTACCGGAATACGATTTCCTCATTTGTAGCGATATAATAACCGTGCCCGGCGATGAAGGACTGCCCACATGCGAGGAGATTAGGAAGGCCCGCGGGAAGTAATGCCTTTGGGTGTAAGGGGCCAGGTAACTGGCCCCTTTAGGAGGAAAAGGGGGTACAGTGGAGAGTGGGCACCTAGTTGACCTTGCTGCATTGGGCACTCAACTTATGGTCGGGCTGAGCAGGGCAATGATCCTGTTTATCGTATGTTCCGGGATGAGCTTTGTTCTTGGAGTGCTCAGGGTTCCAAATGTTGCTCATGGTTCCCTGTACATGATCGGGGCGTTTGCAGGTTTTAGCATCTTCACCTTATTTGGCAGTAGCTCCATCGGGTTCTGGTTGGCCTTAATCCTAGCCCCGTTAGTAGTAGCGCTGGTGAGCTTGATAGCAGAGAGGGCGCTCTTCTGCCATCTTTACGAAAGGGAGCACCTCATGCTCCTTTTGTTTACCTTCGCGTTGATGCTCGTCTTCGGTGATTTGGTGAAGATAATTTGGGGCGCGGAATACAGGTCGATCATGGCGCCTCCTTTCCTGGAGGGCGCAGTTTCTCTCTTTGGCTCATCTCTCCCACGTTACAACCTGTTTCTCCTCATCATCGGCCCCGCGGTGGCCGTTGGTCTGTGGCTTTTTACCAATAAGACCAAGATCGGAAAAATCTCCCGTGCGGCGGCAGTTGATAGGGAGATGGTAGGTGCGGTGGGCATAAATGTAAGCTGGGTATTTGCGGTTGCCTTTGTGATCGGCTGTTACCTCGCGGGACTGGGTGGTGCCTTGGTAGCCCCTACGGTGAGCATTACCATCGGGATGGATCACACCATAATTATTGAGGCCTTCCTCATAGTTACTATCGGCGGATTGGGTAACATGTGGGGAGCACTGGTGGGTTCCCTTATTTTTGGGCTGAGCCAATCCTTTGGTGCCTTGCTCTGGCCACAATTTGCCATCGTATTTCCGTACGCGGCTGTTGTGATAATTCTGATCCTAAGGCCCACAGGCATGCTCAAGTCTGTCTGGTAAGCCCTGCAATAGGGTATTTATTTTAGCTTAAAAAAGGTTAGGTCCACAATCGAGCGGGTGAAGGGGGCTGAACGCTGGTGAAACGATTACTTGCATGGACGCCTTTTTGGCCTATCACAGTTATCTTTGTTGCTCTGCTTATCTTGCCACCCATAATTCCTCGATTTTACACCTATCTACTTGCCTCGATCCTTGTGACAGGCCTATTAGCTATGAGCCTTAACATGGTATTAGGCCACGGCATGATTTTTCAGTTTCACCACGGCGTTTTCTACGGGGTAGGGGCCTATGCCGTCGCCCTGATAGTGACCAAGACCTCCCTGCCTGCATGGGTCGGGTTTGCCGCTGGACCAATAGCGGCAGCAGTGGTAGGCCTGCTCATTGGCTGGTTTTGTGTGAGATTAACGAGACTGTACTTTGGCATGCTCCAGATTTCCCTGGGTTCCTTACTTTACGTGATAGTCTTCCGCTGGTATAAGTTTACAGGAGGAGATGATGGCATTTACGGCATTCCAATGCCATCAATTATCTCGTCCTCGAAAAGCTCCTACTACTTTATCCTTATCATAGTGGCAATCTGTCTAACCCTTCTATACCTGCTTTTGAAATCCCCCTTCGGGGCCACCCTCGAGGCTATAAGGGATAATCCTCAGCGGTGCGAGGCAGTAGGTGTCAATGTCAGGCGTCACCAGCTTGCCGCTATAGTGATAGCCACCTTTTTCGCCGGAATTGCGGGCGTTCTCTTTGTTGTGCTGGAAAACTTTGTCCATCCTGATTTATTGTTCTGGGTGCTCTCCCTTGAGATTTTTATCATGTGCCTTCTTGGAGGATGGTTTACCTTTGCCGGACCACTGTTAGGGGCTGCAATAATGGTGGCCCTCAGAACCTTTGTTGGCATTTATACCGAATACTGGACCTTGATCTTGGGGGTTATCCTGATATTGCTTATTTTCTTTCTGCCCGAGGGCGTAATGGGCTATGTAACGGAGAAATTCGGCGGCCAGGCTTACGGGGCTGGAGGTAGGGGCGACCAGTAGATGCTCGAGATAACGGACATATACAAATCATTCGGAGATTTTACCGCGGTAGATGGGGCTGACCTCACCGTTGATGCGGGTGAGCTGGTGGCAGTGATAGGCCCTAATGGAGCTGGTAAGACGACCCTTTTCAACCTCATAACTGGTCAGCTGAAGCCGGAGGACGGGAAGGTAGTCTTTATGGGTGAAGATATTACATACCTTCCTCCTTACGAGATCTGTCGAAGGGGAATTGCGAGATCATTCCAAATCGTCAATATCTTTCCGAGACTATCGGTATTCGGTAACGTTCAGGTGGCCGTAATATCTCAGCAGAGAGCGAGCAATAGGCTTTTCCATCCAGCACAAAGCATAGCGGTAGAGGAAACGAACGGCATTCTTGAGAGCGTGGGTCTGTTGGATAAGGCCTGGAATACGGCAGGCTCACTGTCTCATGGTGACCAGAGAATTCTGGAAATTGCAATTGCTTTGGGTAATGATCCTAAGTTGCTCATATTGGATGAGCCGACGGCCGGCATGTCTCCTGAGGAGACCGTAGCGACGATGGAGCTCGTTAAGCGCCTGGCAGAAACGCGAGGTTTGACGATTTTATTCTGTGAACATGATATGGATGTGGTATTCGGCATTGCCCGGAGTATTATGGTTATGCACCAAGGCCGCACGCTTATTCAGGGCAAGCCCGAACAGGTCAGGAAAAATGATGAGGTTATGAAGGCCTATTTGGGAGAGGAGTGATGCTCGAGGTCGAGGACATCCATACCTATTATGGGTTGAGTCACATTCTCTTTGGGGTTTCTCTGTCTGTTGAGTCGGGAAAGGTGGTGTGTCTCTTGGGCAGGAATGGTGCCGGAAAGAGCACTACTTTGAAGAGTATCATGGGGCTCACTCCCCCGAAACGAGGCGTTATCAAATTTAAGGACGAGGAAATCACCGGGAAACAACCATATTTGCTCGTTCGCAGGGGTATCAGCTATGTCCCCGACGAGAGAAGGATCTTCGCTGACCTCACGGTTTCTGACAACCTGGAGATAGCCGAGAGGATGGTCGAGAGCGGTGATCGATGGCACAAGACAAGGGTCTATGAGCTTTTTCCAGTGCTGCGCAACATAGCTTCTCGCACGGGTGGATTCCTGAGCGGGGGTGAACAGAAAATGTTGGCCATCGGCAGAGCCCTCATGTGCAACCCGGAGCTCTTGCTTTTGGATGAACCATTTGAGGGACTTGCACCTGTGATGGTAAAGGTGCTCGAAGATCAGATAGGCACCTTGAAGAAAACCGGCTTGACTGTTTTGTTGGCCGAGCAGAACGTGAAGAGCACACTAAGGCTAAGTGACTATGGCTATATCATTGACGACGGAAAGATCAGATATCATGGAAGTGTTGAGGAATTAAAGGAAAATGAGGAGGTAAGGAGAAAGTATCTGTTCATATAGTTAGATTATTCCCTCCCATAGCATCTCGTCTTTTGATTCCAATTCATAAAAGAATACTTACTTAAGCAGCGCTGAGTATTTCCCTTTTGACTTACTCTAGTCTTTATTCTCTGGCAGGAGAAAGAGCACCTGATCACGCTCCGCACATATGCTTTTTTTCCTTACTGCTCGAGAAAGCCAAGGGTACTCGGGGCTCGTTTTGTATTGTTTTTCACGGGAAAAGATTCTATGTTTGGTCTGCCCGACGTGTGACGTCATTCATGTTTGACCGATGGCTCTGAAGTGTACAGGACTGGGTACACTTTTTGGGATAGAGTTCCTTCATGGGTGAGTACCAGTATTCAAAGATAGGAGGTCTACCATGGCTCAGAATAAGCTGATGATCCACGATTTCTACCGCATGAAGGCCGAGGGAGAGAAGATTACTTGGCTTACCTGTTACGACTACCCGACCGCTCAGTTCGAAGAGGCCGCCGAAGTTGACATGATACTGGTCGGCGACTCCCTGGGCATGTGCGTGTATGGCTACACAAGCACGGTGCCCGTGACCATGGATCAGTGCATTGTTCACTGTCAGGCCGTCCGCCGGGGTGCTCCTAACACCTTCGTTATGGGGGATATGCCGTTCATGAGCTACCAAAAATCTGACGAAGATGCCGTGTATAACGCCGGTCGATTTCTTAAAGAGGCCGGGATGGACGCCATCAAGCTGGAAGGCGGAAAGCGAGTCATAAGCCGCCTTAAGGCCATCGTGGATGCTGGCATTGTCGTCTGCGGGCATATCGGTTTGACTCCGCAGAGCTCAGGGCAACTGGGTGGCCATAAGGCCCAGGGACGGACCGTTGAGTCGGCACAGTTGGTGATCGAGGACGCCCTGGCTATCGAAGAGGCGGGAGTTCACATGCTGCTCTTGGAAGCGGTACCCCCTGAGGTGGCGGAGTTCATAACCAAAAAGCTTTCGATCCCGGTCTTGAGCATCGGTGCGGGCCCGGAATGCGATGGCCAGGTATTAATCGTGTCCGATATGATCGGTCAGTTCCAGGCATTCACCCCCAAGTTTGTTAAGAAGTATGCGAATATCGCTGAGGTGGTTACCGCCGCGATGAGGGAATATGTCAAGGATGTTCGGGCCGGCTCTTTCCCTGCCGATGAGCATTGCTACCACATGCTCAAAGGTGAGGACGTGAAGTTTCAGGAAATGATCAAGCAGTACCAATAGCCCTCAATTATCGAAACCTACTCATAGCCCTCAGCCGCTTGATCCTCTCTTCAGTAGGAGGATGGGTGCTGAAGAGGCTCATGAGGGATTTGCCAGTAAGGGGATTAACGATAAACATGTGTGCTGTGGCCTGAGACGTGGCTGGACTAGCCTCCAAGGGGATTTTCTTTGCAGCTAGGCTGAGTTTCTCAAGTGCCCGTGCCAATCCGAGGGGATTTTTTGAAACCTTGGCACCTGTTTCATCCGCCAGATACTCCCTGGATCTGGAAATGGCAAACTGTATGAGCATTGCAGCAATAGGCGCAAGGATAGACATTGCAATGAGTCCGAATACACCGCCGCCTCCCTCATCATCCCTACCGTAACCCCCAAAGAGAGCTGCCCATCTGGCCATACTGGCAAGCATCATGATGACTCCTGCCAGCGTCGCCGCGATAGATCCTATGAGAATGTCCCTGTTTTTAACATGGGCGAGTTCATGAGCGAGAACGCCCTGAAGTTCATCTTTATTCAGGAGGCGCAAGATTCCCTCAGTGACAGCTACCGCGGCGTGGTCTGGATTTCTTCCCGTGGCAAAGGCATTGGGATTTTGTGAGGGAATCACATAGACCCTTGGCTTTGGAATTCCAACCTGCTGAGACAATCCCTCGACAACCCCGTGAAGCTCCGGCGCCTCATCGTATTTGACCTCTCGTGCCCGGTACAGGGAAAGCACTATTTTGTCAGAAAACCAGTAACTGCTGCCGTTCATGACAACGGCAAAAATGAAGGCTATAATGAGGCCCTGCTGTCCTCCAAAGGACCCTCCTATCAACAGGATAAGCGCGGTTAAGGCAGTTAAGAGGATCGCCGTCTTAAACGAGTTGAACATACGTTCTTGTCCTTAATTTCTTGTGGGTACGCTGACGCGTGATATTCACAATAAAGTTAGTTATGGTGGTCATGGCTGTCAACATACCGTGAGCCTCTGCCACCCTTTGACCCTTTCCTCGCCGGGAATCGCATCAAAATCTAATCTCAACTGAGACCAAGGCTTATCCGGTAGGTCCAGTTCAAAAGAAGCAGGATGCCACATAGGATTATGAGCCAGCGAGTTAGGGGAGGTGCTAATCGCAGGAGCCGCCCCCGAGCTAGCCTAACACCGAGCAACAGGGCCGTGACGTTCCATGCGAAAACGATGGTGGCTACCACATACACCAAGCAGGCTAAAGGACAGCTTTGCACTGCAAAAGCCCAGTCGGCGTATGCTATGGCGCTGAAGGAGCGCGTAAATCCACAAAAGGGACAGGGATAGCCCGTCAACTTCATAAGGCTACAGGATTTTAAGGGTGATAAGCCGAGGGGAGCCAGGAATGACAGCAGGAGCGGTATCCCTGCTACGAGAGCGAGCGGAAGGTGGACGCACACAACATCCCAGTACGATCGAGGTCGTGTCCAGGAAAGAATATAGGCCTGTTTTAGTGCATGTAACGCCATTTGGCTCCTCCCGTCATTTGAGGGCGTTCGTTGCGGAGGCTAGAGATCGGTATAGGCGTTTGATACCATTTACTATCTCAGCCACCTTCGTCGGAAGGGCTCTCCTCAACGGGAGTTGCTTCCTCGGCACGGCCGAACACATCACGATAAGCGACAGTCAGGATACATGCCTGGATGGGAAGCGTAACAGCAAGGCCAATTCCGAAGGCAATTGCCCCAATGCTGCCAATAATGCTGGCGACTATTGAAAAACCCAAGAATGGCCAAAAGTTGGTTTTGATCATGTCAAAACTTGCCCGAGAGGCGGGCCAGAAGTCCATATGCTGATCTACGATGAGGAACAGCCCAAATATGAGCAGGGCCTGAGCTGCTAGAACAGCGAACACCGAGACGATCTGTCCAATGCAGGGAATGAGGCCAAGAATAAATGACAGGATAAAGAGGGCAACTCCCCACACGAGAATAAACAACAGGGAGTTGAGGAAGAAGTCGAACCCTCGAAACACCGTGGTGAATTCAGGTTTCGGTTGAGCGTTCTCGAAAAGCCCCAAGGTTATTAAC
>Ga0209636_10000573_pt1 | contig 36425 bp, 32 predicted proteins | sample DeeMarSWOR152_54_FD_187464 | JGI IMG/M metagenome (GOLD analysis project Ga0209636, IMG submission 187464) | Marine sediment microbial communities from White Oak River estuary, North Carolina - WOR-1-52-54 (SPAdes) (version 2) | ecosystem: Environmental > Aquatic > Marine > Intertidal zone >... | reverse complement strand
TGACCGACCCATCCACGTCCAATACGCTTTCTTCCTCAGTCGCTTGGCCCGCTTCGACCTGGGCCGCTCCGCTCGGACGCGCAATCCGGTGGCCGAGGAGGTTTGGGCGCGCCTGCCCAACACAGTCCTACTGGCCATGGTAGCGATCACCCTTGCCTGCCTCTTCGGCATCCCTGCCGGCATCATTTCAGCCGTGCGGCCCTATACCTGGGCCGACTACATGGTCACTTCTACGGCCCTTTTCGGTATCTCCATGCCTGTCTTCTGGCTTGGCCTGATGCTGGTTGTTGTCTTCTCGCTCATCCTCGGCTGGCTTCCGGCTGGAGGCACCGGCAGCTGGAAGCATACAATCCTGCCTTCCCTCACCTTGGCCGCTTTCGTCGTCGCGTTTATCGCCCGCATGACCCGGGCGAGCCTGATGGAGGTCCTCTCCCAGGATTATACGACCACTGCGCGCTCAAAGGGGCTCAAGGAGCAGGTGGTCATCATCAAACATGCCCTGAAAAATGCCCTCATTCCCATCATCACGGTGGTGGGGCTTCAGTTCGGGCTTCTTCTGGGCGGCGCGGTGTTGACCGAGACGGTCTTCGCGTGGCCGGGGGTGGGGCGGCTCATCGTGGACTCAATCCTGGCCAGGGACTACCCGGTAATCCAGGGGACGATCCTCGTCTTCGGGCTCCTGTACATCCTAGTCAACCTGGTTGTCGATCTGGTCTATGCCTGGGTGGACCCGAGGATTCGGTATGAATGAGGCGATCCAAACCCCAGTCAACCGAGTCCAGGCTCGGCTGGCCGATAGCCAGCTTAGGCGCAACTGGGCCAAGCTCAAACGCAACAAGGCCGCCGTTTTTGGCGGCGTCCTCATCCTGATCTACGTTTTTACCGCGCTACTGGCGCCGGTCATCTTTCCGCGCAGCCCCTCAGCTCCGGACCTCGATAGATCGCTGGAAGGCCCCTCTTTGAAACATCCGCTGGGGACTGACGAGCTTGGCCGCTCAATCCTAGGTCGGATCATCCACGGCTCACGGGTCTCGCTCCTGATTGCTATCGGTGTTGTCTCCGTGGGGTTGCTGGTCGGCGTACCGCTGGGGCTTGTCTCTGGTTATTACGGAGGCAAGGTCGATTTCGGCATCCAGCGCGTGACCGACACGATGCTCGCATTCCCCGGCTTTCTGCTCGCGCTGGCCTTAGTGGCCGTATTGGGGGTGGGCCTCAAGAACACGGTCATCTCCGTTGGTATCAGCATGGTTCCCCTCTATATTCGGCTGGTGCGGGGTTGTGCCCTCTCGGTAAAGGAGCAGGTTTACGTCGAAGCGGCCAAGGCAGTCGGTACTCGGGACGTGGCCATCCTGCTCAGGCATATCCTTCCCAACGTCATGGTTCCCATCACCGTGCAGACAAGCCTGGGTATGGGCACGGCCATCCTCTTCGCTGCGGGCCTGGGCTTTTTGGGCCTGGGCGTGCAGCCGCCCACGCCGGAGTGGGGGGCGATGCTGGGTTCCGGTCGGGCCTATCTATTCAATGCTCCCCATGTGGCCACGTTCCCGGGCATCGCCATATTCCTGGCTGTGCTCGGCTTCAACCTTTCGGGGGACGGCCTGCGCGATGTCCTCGACCCGAGGTTCAAGCTATGAGGCAGGGATTCCTCCTCTCCGTCCGGGGTTTGCGAACCCGCTTCCATACCTACGATGGGGTAGTGACTGCTGTGGACCGGGTGAGCCTTGACGTTTATCGGGGGGAAACTCTCGGGGTTGTGGGTGAAAGTGGCTGCGGAAAGAGCGTAACAGCCTTGTCCATTCTCAGGTTGCTTCGCTCCCCTCCGGCCGAGATCGAGGGAATCATCCGGTTTGAGGGCACCAACCTCTTGGATTTGAGTCGGGATGAGATACGCAGGGTCCGGGGCAATGCCATCTCCATGATTTTTCAGGAGCCCATGACCTCTCTGAACCCGGTCCTGACCGTCGGGGAGCAGATCTCTGAGGCCATAAAGCTTCACCAGGGTGTGACCCGTCAGGAAGCGTTGAGGAGGGCCGTGGAGATGCTCGAGATGGTCCAGATCCCCGCCCCCGATGCCAGGGCCCAAGAATATCCCCACAAGCTGAGCGGGGGTATGCGGCAACGGGCTATGATTGCGATGGCCTTATCGTGCCATCCCCAGCTGCTCCTGGCGGATGAACCCACCACTGCCCTGGACGTGACCATCCAGGCCCAGATCGTTGACCTGATGCAGCGCCTCAAGGAGGAGTTCGAGACCTCCATTGTGTTGATCACTCACAACCTGGGCCTCATTGCGGAAATGGCCAAGCGAGTTGTTGTGATGTATACCGGCCAGGTGGTAGAGGAGGCGCCGGTAGAAGACCTCTTCCGGGAACCCCTTCATCCCTATACACGAGGTCTCTTGGGGTCCATCCCCTGGATCGGCCGGAAGCTCGAGACGGGCCGGAGACAGCTCCAGGAGATTCCGGGAATCGTGCCCAGCCTCCTGGAGATGCCCGACGGATGCCGATTTCATCCACGATGTAATCAGGCCATGGATATCTGCCGGAAGGAGGAGCCTCCCCTGATCGAACCGAACGATCGTCGCAAGGTCCTGTGCTGGCTGTGGGCTTGACGGAGGAAAGCGTGGGTCTATTGGACGTTCGCGGCCTGAGAAAATACTTTCCCGTGCACAAGGGCATTCTTTCCAGGACGGTGGGGTTGGTCCGGGCGGTAGATGGTGTGAGTTTCACGTTGGAAGAGGGGGAGACCCTTGGATTAGTTGGGGAAAGTGGATGTGGGAAGACTACGGTGGGGCGCTGTCTCTTACGATTAATCGAGCCCACCGCGGGGGAAGTCCGATTCGAGGGGAGAAACCTCCTGGGGATGGATCGGGAAGCACTCCGAAAGGTTCGCGCGCGGCTCCAGATCATATTTCAGGACCCGTACTCATCGCTGAACCCACGCATGACCGTGGAGGAGATCATCGCTGAGCCGCTCAGAAACCATACCCGGGCATCACGGGGGGAAATTCGGGATCGAGTATCCTTACTCACGAAGAAGGTGGGGCTCCATCCTGAACAGGCACGGAGGTATCCCCATGAATTCAGCGGGGGGCAGAGACAGCGAATCGGCATTGCGCGTGCCTTGGCCCTAAATCCCCGCGTGATCATCTGCGATGAGCCCGTTTCCGCCCTTGATGTTTCAATCCAGGCCCAGGTGATCAATTTGCTCGTCCAGCTGCAGGAGGAAATGAGGCTCTCCTATCTGTTCATCGCTCACGACTTGAGCGTGGTGGAGCACATCAGCGACCGCGTGGCCGTAATGTATTTGGGACGCATTGTGGAACTGGCCACGGATCGGGAACTCTATCAGAATCCGCAGCACCCTTATACCAAAGCGCTGCTCTCGGCCGTTCCCGTTCCGGATCCGGGAGTTCGCGGACGGAGAATCATCCTGGAGGGGGACGTGCCCAGCCCTCTGAACCCGCCTTCCGGCTGCGCTTTTCACACCCGGTGTCGCGAGCGTGAAGAAGCGTGCATGCATCAGGAGCCGATTTTCCGAGATCTAGGGGATGGTCATTGGGTTGCTTGCCATCTCAGGTAAAGAGGCCATCGCCTCCGAGGCGTTTGTGTTACCTGCATCGCCTCCCGCAATTTCAGGCCCCTTCCAATTTCTTTCTTTCCTCTGTTCTCAGTTCTCGCCGCAGAAGCTTGCGTACCTTGGATTTGGGAAGCATGTCGCGAAACGCTATATACTGGGGGACCTTATAAGGAGCCAACCGTTCGCGGCACCGTCGTATGAGGTCATAGGCGCTGACGCCCCTCACGTCCTCCCTGAGGACTACGAACGCCTTCACCCTTTCGCCGATTTTTTCATCCGGAACCCCAATAACGCAGGATGCTATCACCGCGTGGTGTTCCTGGAGCACTGCCTCGATCTCCGAAGCCGCCACTCGATAGCCGTTGTGCTTTACTGTGTCAACGGATCTATCCAGGTAGAAGAGCCATCCGTCCTTATTTATAGAGACCACGTCCCCGGTCCGGTACCAAAGCCTTCCATCCATCTCGACGAAACACCTGGCGGTCTCCTCCGGGTTATTCCAACATGCCCTTGCCATATCGCTCGATATGGACCTTTGCAGATCCGCCATCGCAAAAAGGGTTTACAATTTTAAGTGGATCGACTATAAAGCAGCATTATCTCAATGTGACGAGCGCTCTTCGTAGGGATTGAGGCAATTTTTGTGAGGTGATTCGGCAAGAGGAGGCCGCGATGTTTACGTTGATTCGGGGCGGCAAGGTCCACGCCCCAGGTGAAATGGGTAACCGCGATATTCTGATTGCAGCCGCCAAGATAGTTAAGATCGGTGATCGGATTGATCTCCCGCGGGGCTTCAATGCGGAAGTGGTGGAGGCAGGGGCAAAAAACGTTACCCCGGGGTTCATTGATCTCCACGTCCACATCATCGGTGGCGGGGGGGAAGGGGGTCCCTCGACGAGGGTGCCGGAAATCCAGCTCAGCCAGATTACACGGGCCGGGGTCACCACGGTGCTGGGCTTGCTGGGGACGGACGACGTATCTCGCCATCCCGAGTCATTGCTGGCAAAAGCCATGGGCTTGGAAAAGGAGGGGCTTACCGCTTATATCCTGGTGGGTTCATATCAATTTCCCCCGGTCACCATCACGGGTTCTGTGCGGAAGGATATTGCCCTCATTCCCCAGGTCATCGGGGTGGGGGAAATCGCCATCTCCGACCACCGCTCATCACAACCCACCTTCGAACAGTTGGCCAAGGTGGCCGCCGAGGCGAGGGTTGGAGGTATGCTTGGCGGTAAAGCGGGCCTCGTGCAATTCCACATCGGTGGAGGGGAAAGAGGGCTGGGGTATTTATTCCGGTTGGTCGAGGATACTGAGGTACCCATTGAGCAGTTCCTCCCCACTCACATCACCCGATCCCCTGCTGTATTCGAGCAGGCTGTCAGGTTTGCGCAAACGGGGGGCAATGTGGATATCACGGTCTCAGGGAAGAGGCCCACGCGGAGGATGAGTACTGGGGAAGCCATCAGGCAGTTATTAGCTGCCAAGGTATCGGTGGAACGGATAACGTTGAGTTCCGACGCCAATGGGAGCATGCCAGTTTTCGACGAGAAGGGAAATCTGGTTCGCATGGGTGTTGGGGATATTGGGAATCTCTATCATGAATTTCGATCCTTGGTCACTGAAGAGGGCTTCCCCGTTTCGGATATCCTGAAGTGCATAACCCTGAATCCCGCGAAGAGGATCAAGATCGATGGACGGAAAGGTTCTCTGGAAGAGGGTAAGGATGCGGACCTTATCGTCTTCGATCAGGATTGGAGAATCGACCGCGTTTATTCTTTGGGAAGGCTCATGGTATCCGGAGGAAAACCAGTGGTGAAGGGAAGCTTTGAGCGATGAGGGCAACAGCCCGTGAAGATCTGATCCCTCCTCATGTTAGCTGGAGCCGAGCTGCTTTCCCAATTCATACGCTTTTTCCATCAGGTCACGATTTTTACGTATCTCCCCGGCTTCCGAGGCACTTCCGTAGATCATGCCCACAATCTCGGCTCCGACGTAATTGAAGGCATCCTGGAATGTTCGGAGTGCGTTGACCGCCCCGGAGACGAAGGGGTCGGCATCGGCATATGTCAGAACGATGCCGATGCGTTTCCCAGCAAAGGCGGCATACTCCTCCCCGGGGCCACCTAAGGCGTACCATCGGTCCATGAACAATTTCGTTTGGGCGGAGACGGTGAACCAGTAGATGGGACTGGCAATCACGAGGGCATCTCCTTGTCGGAGTTTGGGATAGAGAATCTCCATATCGTCATCGATCACACAACCCTTGCCCTTTTCCTCTCGACAGGCATTGCATGCGGTACAAGGCTGAATATTCAGAGCGTGAAGATAGAAGCTCTCGACTTCTGCTCCTGTTGCCTCTGCACCTGCGGCCAGCTGTTTCGCAAGGGTTGCACTGTTGCCCTCTTTTCTCGGGCTTCCCATCACGAGTAGGATTTCCTTGCCACCCATTGACGTTCCTCCCTCTTCCCAAAGTGCCGTTGACACGGGCTCTTACGCCTTGGGAGTGATCGTGTATTCGGAAAGACCTTCAACAATTTAACAGGATAGGAAAGAACATACTCATTGGGGGAAGAATTGTCAAAGGATGTGGAGAGACTGCTCAGTTTCCTCCCACGCTAGGAACAAGGGAAAGAGCCAATTTTTTCAGAAAATAAAAAATATTCCAAGGAAATCGACGTTTTGATGAGATTTCTAATGTTTATGAATTTCATAACACCATTACTCATCGTAACCGATTGATTTTGCTTATAGAAAAATAAGCATATGAGCAGCGGCGGTGATCTATCGATATTATTTTAAATGATATTTTATTTTTATCTTCATTTGTGGTAAGTAAAGTAAGGATGGTGATCAAAGGGGCGTCCCAGGATCATCCTCATGAAAGGCGTGACAAAAGGAGACGATTGCCCGGATGTCAGATTCAAATCAGAAAGAAACTAACTCTTAAGCGGGGGTAATGAGATGATAGTCATGAAAGAGAAACTTATTGAAATGGTTAAAAAGAGTTTGCCTGATAGGGAAATAATGGAGGAGCTCGGGATTCAAACGAGGGCTTCTTTGAGAAGGATGTATTACGAAGCCCTGGTTGAAGCCGGGAAGATAAGGGATATTTTGACGGAGAGGGAATTGAGAAAAGCAGTGCGGGGAAAAAGGGCGGTGACCATCGGCAAAAGGGGAACAATTCTTCTGAGCAAAGCATTGCTGATAGACCGGTTTGGCTTCAAGCAAGGGGACAAGTTCACCCATACCAAAAGGAGGGACCGCATTATCCTGAAAAAAACGGAGTAGGGAGAAATACCGGCATCCCTATTTCCTTATCACTTAGCTCCAAAAGCCTCCAAAAATAGCCAACATTAGTAGACGAAAATCCGCCGTCTAATTTAGGTATCAAGAGTGAAATCAGGAGGTTATGAAGTATTCCTGATCACCAGCAAGGTATTAGATGCAAGGCGCCGAGGAGCGACGACTGAGGCGTATGGAGCAATACGCCGCAAGGAGGAGCGATCGAAGGCAACGCCGCCCTTCGGCTTTACTCAGGGCCATGAGCCTGTCGAATGGCAGATGATGCCTTGATGGTGGATCAGGGGAATCCTCATGCCTTGACAATGCCATACCGGGTGATTATTTTGTGGGTGGAGTTTTTGTATGCGGTTTTTGCCTCTATCCTTTGGGGGGCAAAGGGCTACGATGATCGATGAAGGCGGTCTAAGCGAGAGGTTTAAGAGAATCCTTGGATTTATCGTTCTGGATTACATTTCCAGTGGTGACGCCATTGGTTCGCGGACGATCTGTAAGCGGTACGGTATTCAGTTGAGCCCTGCCACCGTGAGAAATGTGATGGCGGACCTGGAGGATCTTGGGTTCCTCTGGCAACCCCACACATCTGCCGGGAGGATACCCACGGATAAGGCCTTTCGTTTTTACATCGATGAAATCCTCAGGGTTCAAAGTTTAAGCCAGGGTGAACGGGAGAGAATCCGGCGAACATATCGGATATCGACATATGATATTCCCGAGATAATGAGGGAGACGTCGAAGATCCTATCCGGTTTATCCAACTATGCGGGGGTTGTCTTGGCCCCGAGGATAGCCTCCACCATTTTCAAACACATGCAATTCATTCGGTTGGGCATCAATCAAGTACTGGCGGTTTTCGTTACCTCAGGGAGAACCGTGCAAAACAGAATCCTCCAAGCGGAGAATGACCTTTCACAAAACGAACTGGATAAGATGAGCCGATATCTCAATGAGATGTTGAAGGGAATGACCTTAGCCCAGGTCAGGGAAAAAATCATCAGTGAGATGAAAAGGGAAAAGGTCGCCTTTGACCGCATGATGAAGCAGGCCCTCGAACTGGGCCACAAGGCCCTCAGCAGCCGTGAGGAGGAGGAACTCTATATCGACGGCCGGATGAATATCCTCGGTGAACCGGAGTTTGCCAATATCGAGAAGATGAAATCCCTTGTTTGGGCTTTCGAGGAGAAAAGCCTCTTGATCACGTTGCTGGATCAATGTTTGGCGGGAGAGGGGATCCAAATTACCATAGGATCTGAAAGCGAATGTAACGAGATGGAAGGGTGCAGCTTGGTGTCGTCAACCTATGTGAGCGCAGATCGGACGCTGGGGATTCTGGGCATCCTCGGGCCGAGGAGGATGAACTACTCAAGGGTTATTCCCCTTGTGGAATTCACCGCCCATGTTCTGACGGAGATTCTGGAAACGGAATAATTATCCCTCTTGTCGGAGAGGAGGAATTGCGTGAACAACGCTGAAGAAACGGGAAAAGGGATCGAGGGGGCAAGGGATAGCGAAGCTGGGGCAGCGGCTGAAGGCCTGGAGGAAGAAAGGCAACCCAAGAAGCGGAAACCCAGAAAGGAACAAGAGATCGGGATGTTCAAAGCACAGCTGGAGGAGAAGACGAAACAGGCAGAGGAAAACTATGATCGATTCCTCAGAGCCCAGGCGGAGCTTGAGAACTATAAGAAAAGGGTCGAGAGGGAAAAGACGGGCCTCGTCAAATATGGTAACGAGGAGCTCATTAAGGCGATTTTGCCGGTGATGGATAACCTGGAAAGGGCCCTTGACCAAGCTCCGGGAGAAAATCCCGATGGACTCATGGAAGGAATTAAGATTACGCGAGACCAACTCCTCCAGGTACTGGAAAAATTCGGCGTAACCCTGGTTGCGGCAGTGGGAGTGCCCTTTGATCCCAGCAAGCACCAGGCCATGATGCAAGTCGAATCAGCGGATCATGAGCCGAATACGGTGGTTTCAGAATTGCAGAAGGGATATTTCTTGAACGACCGATTGTTACGACCGGCTATGGTGAGCGTGGCTCAACCTCCACGGCAACAGGAACAAGGGAAGGACCTTCCCAACCAAGATGAGGAGAAGTGAGCTGAGAGCTAAAAGGAGAAAAAGATGGGCAAGATGATCGGAATCGATTTAGGCACCACAAATTCGTGCGTAGCGATAATTGAAACCGGTGATCCGGTGGTGATCGCCAACGCCGAGGGAAGCAGGACAACCCCCTCAGTCGTCGCCTTCACCGATAAAGGGGAACGGTTAGTCGGGCAAATCGCCAGAAGGCAGGCGATAACCAATCCGGAAAACACCATATATGCCATCAAGAGGCTGATAGGCCGGAAATTCACTGACCCAGAGGTGAAAAAGGATATTGAAATCGTCTCGTACAAGATCGTGGAGGCCAAAAATGGAGACGCATGGGTCAAGGTTCGGGATAAGGACTACAGCCCCGCTGAGATTTCTGCCATGGTCCTTCAGAAGATGAAGCAGACCGCGGAGGACTACCTGGGCGAGGAAGTCAAGGATGCGGTTGTCACGGTCCCGGCTTATTTCAACGACAGCCAGCGCCAGGCCACCAAGGATGCGGGAAAGATCGCGGGGTTAAACGTCGAGAGAATCATCAACGAACCCACGGCGGCTTCACTTGCTTATGGACTGGATAAGAAAAAGGACATGAAGATTGCCGTCTTCGACTTGGGAGGAGGCACCTTCGATATCTCGATACTGGAGTTGGGTGAGGGGGTCTTCGAGGTAAAATCCACCAACGGCAACACTCATCTAGGTGGGGAGGACTTCGATCAGCGGGTAATCGACTACCTTGCCGATGAATTCAAGAAGGACCAGGGAATCGATCTCAGAAAGGACCGCATGGCCCTCCAAAGGCTGAAGGAAGCCGCGGAAAAGGCAAAGATGGAATTGTCCAGCTCCATGGAAACGGATGTTAACCTCCCGTTCATAACCGCCGACGCCAGCGGCCCCAAGCACCTGAACATCAAGCTGACCCGTGCCAAATTGGAGAAACTGGTGGAGGACCTCATCGATAAAACGGAGGGGCCGTGCAGAACGGCACTTCAGGATTCTGGGCTTTCCCCCTCCGATATCAACGAAGTCATCCTGGTGGGGGGGATGACCCGAATGCCCAAGGTCCAGGAGAAGGTGAAATCCATCTTCCGCAGGGAACCCAGCAAGGGGGTTAATCCCGATGAGGTTGTTGCCGTGGGAGCTGCGATTCAGGCAGGGGTTTTGAGGGGAGATGTGAAGGACATTCTCCTCCTCGACATAACCCCCCTATCATTGGGCATCGAAACCCTGGGAGCAGTGTTCACCAAGCTCATCGAAAAGAATACCACCATTCCCACCCGCAAGAGCCAGATCTTCTCCACGGCCGCGGACAATCAGCCTGCCGTCAGCATTCATGTCCTGCAAGGGGAAAGGGAAATGGCGATGGATAACAAGACGCTGGGGAGATTCGAGCTGGTGGGAATTCCCCCAGCGCCCCGGGGAATGCCCCAGATCGAGGTGACCTTTGACATCGATGCCAACGGGATCGTCCACGTCTCCGCCAAGGACCTGGGAACGGGGAAGGAGCAATCCATAGAGATCACCGCTTCTAGCGGCCTCAGCGAGGAGGAGATTCAAAGGATGGTGAAGGATGCCGATGCCCATCGAGAGGAGGATAAGAAGAAGCGTGAATTGGCCGAGGCTCGCAACAACCTCGATAGCTTGATCTACACCACTGAGAAGTCCCTGAGGGAGTATGGCGACAAGGTCGATGCCTCTGACAAGAAGGCCATCGAGGACGCCATTGAAAGTGCTAAGAAAGCCATGGAATCCAACGACGTATCCACCATGAAATCGGCCTCCGACAATCTAACCCAAACCTCCCACAAGTTGGCCGAGGCCATGTACGCCAAGGCATCCCAGCAGCCGGGCGGCCCACAAGCCGGAACGGCCCAAGGGCAAGAATCCGCTGCGGGAACGAAGGGGACTGAGGAAGAGGTAGTCGATGCCGATTTCGAAGAGGTAAAGGACGATCAGAAATAGGGCCAGCGTGGAATACCCGTTCAAATACCGGGCGAGGCCTTACTGCCTCGCCCTTTTTTGCCTCTATTGACCATGATTGAAGTAAGGGAGCTTACCCACATCTACAACCGAGGGACCCCCTGGGAGATCAAAGCCCTCCATGGAATCTCCTTCCGAGTTGAAAGAGGGGAATGCCTTGGAATCGTGGGCGAATCGGGTTGCGGGAAGTCCACCTTGGCCCAGCACCTTGCCGGAATCCTCCCCCCCGCCCTCGGCTCGGTGTTCATCGATGGCTTTGATATCTATACCGTTCAGCGAGGGAGGGATATCAGGAAAGAAGTGGGCCTCATCTTTCAATCCCCCGCTGATCAATTGTTTGAGGAATCCGTCTTTAAGGAGATCTCCTTCGGCCTTAAGGGGCGGCGAGACCTCAGCCGGCGTGAAATCGAGGAACGTGTCAAGGGAGTGTGCAGGCAGCTGTATCCGCCTCTGGAGGAACTGCTGGACCGATCCCCTTTCGAACTGGCGGAGGGGGAGAGGGCTATGGTTGCAATTGCCAGCGCCTTGATAACAGAGCCAAGGATCCTGATCCTCGATGAGCCGTTGGCGGGACTGGATCCAGAAAACCGGAACAGGGTCCTGCACCAAATAGAAGCACTCCGAAGGCGGGAAAAAACCGTTGTCATCCTTTCCAGTCAATCCGAGGGACTGGTTCATCTCTTGGATCGCCTGATCTTTCTTCACGGGGGAAAGATCATAGCCCAAGGCAGGCTCCAGGACATACTGGCTTTGGAAGGGATAGACCCAAGGGTTACGGACCTCCTTCCCCCATTGACTCGGATGCTGATCCACCTGAGGGAAAAGGGAATCGAAGTCAATCCGGCCCTCGATACCCCCTCCGCCATCTCCCTGGAGATTCATCGCCTCCTCCAAAAGAAGTGCAAGAATCCTTGACTCCGGCTTGCTCAGATGATAGTATCCACGTGGCCTTACGGGGTTTGTTATGGGAGGAGAAGGCTTCTTCGAAAGGCTCAGAAGGGGGCTTTCCAATACCCACGCGGGCTTTGTCTCCCAGGTCGACCAACTCGTTTCCGGCAAGAAGGAGATTGATGAGGCCCTTCTCGAGGAGCTGGAGGAGATCTTGATCACCGCGGATTTGGGAATGGATACAACCCTTCGGCTGGTCAACGATCTCCATCAAAGGGCCGGAAGAAACGAGCTCCGTGATCCTCGCAAGGTCAAGGAATACATCAGGGACTCCGTCCTGACAATACTCAAGGCCGCCGAAAACCCACTGGACATTGACTCATTGGGGTCAAAGCCCTTCGTGATCCTGGTCGTTGGTGTCAATGGGGTGGGAAAGACCACCACCATAGGGAAGCTAGCGGGCAAATACCAATCGGGGGGAAAGAGGATCCTCTTTGCCGCTTCGGACACCTTCCGGGCTGCGGCTGCCGAACAACTGGAAGTCTGGGCAAACAGGATAGGAGCCGATATGGTAAAACAATCCAGAGGCTCCGATCCGTCAGCAGTCGCCTTTGACGCCGTGGAGGCTGCCAAGGCGAGAGGGATTGACGTACTCTTTATCGACACGGCGGGACGACTTCACACCAAGGAAAACCTCATGGAAGAGTTAAAGAAGATCAAGAGGATTGTGGGGCGGCAGTGCGCAGGGGCTCCTCACGAGATCCTCTTGATCCTCGACGCCACAACCGGACAGAACGCCATTTCCCAGACGAGACTCTTCAATGAGGCGTTGGGGATCACCGGAATTGCCCTCACCAAATTGGATGGGACGGCTAAAGGCGGGATCATCATCGGGATAACCGAATCATTTCACATTCCCATACGATATGTGGGCGTTGGGGAAAAAATGGATGATCTTCGGGAATTCAATGCCGAGGAATTCGTCTCCGCCCTTTTTTAAATTTTTCCCTTGACATGCGGAAATTCTCCTTTGTAAGATACATAGAAAATCGAGGTATACGGGTTTGCTTCCGATCATACAGGGCCCGGTGGGTTCTGTATGACGATAGGGTACGAGGAGCAATTCTTGTGCCTGCCGCTTTGCAAAGGGGGCTTTGTCCCAAGGCCTCCTTTTTCATTTCATGAGTGGGGGAGGTGGTGGCAGGGGAGAGACCATGAGAAATTCAGACAGAAAGGAGTGAGGTGTACAGATGAAACTGACCCGAAGGACCTTTTTAAAACTTAGCGGTGTAACCGCCGTTGGCATTGCGGCGAGCAGGCTAGGGTTGGATCTCTCGCCTGTTCAGTCCCGTGCTGCGGAGCTTCGCAAAGATCTCAAGGCGGCCAAGGAGACTACTACCATTTGCCCATACTGTGCGGTCGGTTGTGGGGCCATTGTCCACTCCATCGGTGGCAGGGTGATCAACATCGAGGGTGATCCCGATCACGTCATCAACGAGGGGTCGCTCTGCAGCAAGGGAGCATCCCTCTACCAGATCTCTGCGGCAAACCCGAACCGGCTCGCCAAGCCCTTGCACCGGGCTCCCTATGCCACGGAGTGGAGGGAGGTCTCCTGGGAGTGGGCCCTGGATGAGATTGCCAAGCGGGTGAAGAAGAGCAGAGAAGGGAGCTTCATGGCCAAGAACGCCAAGGGGCAGGTGGTCAACCGCACCAATGGCATCGCGCACATAGGCAGCGCTGCCCTGGATAACGAAGAGTGTTTCATGTTGCAGAAGTTGATGCGTTCCTGGGGCTTGATCTATATCGAGCACCAGGCGCGTATCTGACACTCCGCTACGGTAGCGGCTCTGGCAGAGTCGTTCGGTAGGGGAGCGATGACCAATCATTGGATCGACATTCGCAATGCCGATGTCATCCTCGTCATGGGCAGCAATGCTGCCGAGAATCATCCCATCTCCTTCAAGTGGGTCACCAAGGCCATGGAGGGGGGAGCGGTCCTTCTCAGCGTTGATCCCCGTTTTACCCGCACATCGGCCAAGGCCCACCTCTACGCACCCATCCGGTCGGGAACGGACATTGCCTTTTTGGGTGGGATGATCAAGTACATCATCGACAACAAGAAGTACTTCGAGGAGTACGTCCGGCTTTACACCAACGCCTCTTTCCTCGTAAACCCCGATTTCAAGATGCCCGGTGAGCTGGACGGCCTCTTCTCGGGTTACGACGCCAAGGGGAGGAAATACGATAAGTCCACCTGGGCATTTCAGAAGGACACCAATGGGTTGATCAAGAAGGATCCGACGTTCCAGGACCCTAACTGCGTCCTTCAGCTCTTGAAGAAACACTATTCCCGGTATACGCCGGAGGTGGTCTCCACTATCACGGGGACTCCGAAGGATAAGCTCTTGAAGATCTATGAGATCTACGCTTCGACGGGTAAGCCTGGCAAGGCAGCCACCATCATGTATGCCATGGGGTGGACCCAGCACACGGTGGGGACCCAGAACATCCGGACCATGGCCATTATTCAGCTGTTGTTGGGCAACATGGGGGTTGCCGGTGGTGGGGTCAATGCCTTGAGGGGGGAGTCCAATGTGCAGGGCTCCACGGACCACTGCCTGCTCTTCCACATCCTTCCTGGGTACTTGAGGACGCCGCAGGCATCCATTGCTACGCTGAAGGAGTACCACGACAAGTTCACCCCCACGACGAAGGATCCCATGAGCGCCAACTGGTGGAGCAACTATCCGAAGTATTCAGTCAGTTTGCTCAAGGCCTTCTTTGGGGCCAACGCCACCAAGGCCAATGACTTCGGGTATGGGTGGCTTCCCAAGCTGGATGATGGGCAGAACGCCTCTTGGTTGGTGTTGTTCGATGAGATGTACAAGGGCAGCTTTTCGGGATTTTTCTCCTGGGGGCAGAATCCTGCCTGCAGCGGGGCCAATGCCAACAAGGTGAGGCTTGCCATGGCCAAGCTGGATTGGATGGTTACTGTCAATATCTTCCCTAGCGAGACCGGGGAGTTCTGGCGTGGTCCGGGGATGAAGCCCAAGAGCATCAAGACGGAGGTCTTCCTCCTGCCGGCAGCAGCTTCTTTCGAGAAGGAGGGGAGCATTACCAACAGCGGCAGGTGGGCTCAGTGGCGGTACAAGGGTGGCAATCCCCCTGGAGAGGCATGGCCTGATGGGGAGATCATGAGCGAGCTCTACTATCGGGTAAAGGCCCTCTATGAGAAGCAGGGCGGTGCCTATCCCGATCCGGTTTTGAAGTTGACCTGGGATTATGGGCCCAAGGGGTCAGATGGGAAGATCAAGCACGTGGACCCTCACATGGTGGCCAAGGAGATCAACGGCTACTTCCTGCGGGATGTTAAGATCAAGGATAAGCTTTACAAGAAGGGGACCCTGGTCCCCAGCTTTGCCTTTTTGCAGGATGACGGCACCACCTCATCGGGTAACTGGCTGTATTGTCAGAGTTACACCGAGAAGGGGAACATGATGGCCCGCCGGAGCAAGAAGGATCCCTCGGGGGTTGGGCTCTATCTCGAGTTTGCGTGGGCTTGGCCCGTCAACCGGAGGATCATTTACAACCGGGCCTCGGTGGATGAAAATGGCAAGCCGTGGGATACGGAGCATCCGGTTATTCAGTGGGATAGTGCGGCCAAGAAGTGGCTGGGTGATGTTCCCGATGGCGGTTGGCCTCCTTTGAGTGCCGGCAAGGCATCGCGCTATGCCTTTATCATGAAGCCCGAGGGGCATGCCCATATCTTTGGGCCGGGGTTGGCCGATGGTCCCTTCCCCGAGCACTACGAACCCTACGAGTGCCCCATCGAGAAGAATCTGATGAACGCCCAGAAGTTCAACCCAACCATCAAGATCTTCAGCCCCGAGACGGCCACCCCCTTGGATGTGGTCTTTTCGTGCGATCCGCGCTTTCCCATTGTTGCCACCACCTATCGTATGGTGGAGCATTGGCAGACTGGGGTGATGACGCGATGGCAGCCGTGGCTTGTGGAGGCGCAGCCCCAGCTCTGGGTCGAGATGAGCAATGAGTTGGCGGGCCTGCGGGGTATAAAGAACGGTGATAAGGTCTTGGTGCAGTCGGCGCGGGGTCAGGTGGAGGCGGTGGCCATCGTCACCGAACGGTTCAAGCCTTTCGAGGTGGCGGGACAGACCATTCACCAGGTGGGTTTGCCGTGGTGCTATGGCTGGATAACGCCCCCTGACGGTGGTGATAGCGCCAATCTGTTGACGCCGAGCATTGGGGATGCTAACACCATGATTCCGGAATCCAAGGCCTTCATGGTCAATGTGGTCAGAAAGGGGGTGTGATCTGATGGGAACATACGCTGCGTTGGTGGATCTTTCGAGGTGTACGGCCTGTAGGGCATGTCAGGTTGCCTGCAAGCAGTGGAACGAGCTCCCCGGGGAAAAGACGGTCAATACGGGGACCTATCAGAACCCACCGGATCTCTCCGTGACCACATACACCCTGATACGGTTCAAGGAGGGCTCCCAGAACGGGGAGATGTGGTGGAACTTCTTCAAGGATCAGTGTCGGCACTGTCTGGAGCCGCCCTGTAAGGAGGCGGCGGACATGAAGGCCAAGGGGGCGATCATTAAGGAAGCCAGTGGTGCGGTGCTCTTTACCGAGAAGACGAGGCTTCTTGATGGCAAGGAGATTCGGGAGGCGTGTCCCTATGACATTCCTCGTCAGGATCCCAATACCAAGTTGATGGCCAAGTGTACCTTCTGTGCCGATCGAATCGCCCATGGCATGATACCGGCTTGCATCAAGGCGTGCCCGACGGGGACCTTGGCCTTTGGGCCGCGGGACAACATCCTGGAGACGGCAAACAAGAGGCTCGCGGAAGTCAAGAAGCGGTTTCCCGAGGCCAAACTCATGGGTGATCAGGAAGAGGTGAGTTGGATTTACCTGCTTCATCGACCGGAGGCCGAGTTTCAGATGACGGCCAGGGCCAAGGTGGCGAGGCCTGTTGTTGTGGCCCGCAGGTCCCTTTTGAGGCCTTTTGGGGTCCTGGTTGCGGGAGCGGCGGTTCTGGGATCGGCCCGGGCCGATTCCGATTCCCCTCGAGAGTAGAAGGGAAAAACCATGGTGCGGAAGGCAGGGGAAATCCTTGCCTTCCGCTTCATTTTGGTATACCATGGGCTTGTTTCACCTGAAACAGGCCTTTTTTGTCGCGAGGACCGGGTATGGTAACCGAGATGGATTCCGCCGCCAAGAGGGTAAAGGAGAGGATTGCCGCTCTTAAAGAGGCGCATCCCAACTACCAGGGAATTCTGGAATTCTTCGAAAAGCTCCTCCTCGAGCAATTGAAGACAAAGGCCCAAGTGGAGATCCGTCCCCTGGAAGTCAGTGAGGACCGTGCCAGAATCAGGGCGAAGGAGGGGTTTCCCATGCTCTCAAGGGGAGATTTCTCCATCAATCTTCAGCTTGCAACCCGCCTCTTTCGTTCCATTTCCCGTATCGCCAAGGGGGAAAACGAAAAACTGAAGGCCGAAGTGGGAAAGATTGAAAAGGCGTTACGGCAGAAGAAGATCGACCTGGAACTATGTCTCTCCAAGGCAGTGGAGGGTGACCACAGTTATCTCTCACGAGTGGCCGGTGAGGGGGCGATTGACAAAGGGGTTATGAACTTCCTGCTCTACACGACCATCAAGCCCTTCGTGGAAACCATGGCTTCCCACCTGGCGGATAAAGTGAATGAGGAACTGTGGGATAAGGGGTGTTGTCCCATCTGCGGTTCCCAACCCCTCATGGGGGAATTGAGGGGGGAAGAGGGAAAACGAATATGGATGTGTTCCTTCTGTGGAAGCCAGTGGCGGGGAAAACGATTGATGTGCCCTTTCTGTGAAAATACCGATCATCGAACTCTTCGGTATTTCTATACGGAAAAGGAGAAGGCGTACCGGATAGACGTCTGCGACAAGTGCAAGAGATATGTCAAGACAGTTGACACTCGACAACTCGCCCATGAAATCTTCCTCCCGGTCGAGGACTTGGCCACGTTGCACCTGGACATCTTGGCAGCCGATAAGGGTTTCAAGCGAGAGTCCTTCGATTTCCTCGGTATCTTCTGAAAGCCGATGAGAGGAATGGGCTCGAAGGCGCTCCATTGGCACGAAGTTTGGTGCAATCTGAGCCTTATCCCACTGGACCTTTGGAGAACCATGATGGGCAAGAAGTGGTTTCACCTCTTCATCCTCACCATATTCCTGGCTCTGCCCGTGGCATTCGGCGGCACGCCAAACCAATCACTGACAATCATCTACAGCAACAATCTCTTTGGCAGCATCGAGCCCACCGGCTGAGGGAAATCAATATCTGGCGGTCTTGCCAGGAGGGCGACATTCATAAAGGAAGCGAGAAAAAAGGCCAAGAACCTCCTGGTCTTGGATGCGGGAGACCTCCTGCTTCCCAAGCTTCCAGCCTCCCTTTCAGCCCAACACAGAAGCGAGTTGACCCTCCAAGCGGATCTCATCATTAAGGCCTTCAACCAGATGGGGTGCGATGGCGTTGCCGTGGGCGATGCCGATCTCGGCCTGGGGAAAGACTTTTTTTTAAAGATGGCCGGGGGGGCGAATTTTCCCTTTATCAGCAGCAACCTCATGGACAGGGAAACGGGTAATCCCATCGTCAAACCTTACGTCATCACGGAGATGAATGGGCTCAGGATAGGGATCATTGCCCTGATCTCCAGGGACGCCTTCGAGGACAGGGAGGGTCAACCCCTGGGGGAGCTTGACATCCAAGATCCCTATCTGACGGCGGAGCAGATGGTGAGGCAGTTGCGGGATCGAACGGATTTGATCGTCCTGTTGAGTCACCTGGGCTATCAAGGGGACCAGGCCTTTGCGAAAAGGGTGAAGGGAATCGATATCATCGTGGGGGGTCACACAGCGGTACCCCTCTACTATCCCCCCGTGGTGAACGAAACCCTCATCCTTCAGAATTCGGCATATGGGAGGAAGATCGGTTCCACTGACATCGAATTCTCGAAGGAAAGGGGCTCCTTTGGCAACGCCGGAATTATGAAATCTCTTCGTGAAACCCTCGTGTCCTTGGAAAAGAAGATCCGTACCCTTGAGGCGCAAAAGCCGGGCAAGCAGCGAGATGAGGCGCTTGAGTCGACAGTGCGGTATAAGGAGATCGTGGGGAAAAAGCTGCAAACTTACGGCCAGGGAAAGCCCTTTCGCAATCGGATAATTAGTCTCCATGAGGGGATCCCCTCCGATCCCGGCGTCCTTGCCTTGATCGACGGGTACAAGGAGAAATTGGCAAACCTCAGCCAGCAACGGAAACGAGAGGGATGCGGTTCCGAGCCCGAAACATGATTTACCCTGCCACTTCAATGGTTTTGTAGCCACCATTTCGGGATTGTCTACCGGATACCTTTCTTGGATGGCTGGGCTTTCCCTTCTCACTGACCATCAACTTGTACCGCCCTTATCCCTTTGTCTCAATGGTCTCCGGTTTGTTGCCCGTATCCCCTTTCGCTTACCGTTCGTTTTTCCGGTTTCCCAAAGATCCCCAACTTTGACGGGCTATTGCCCAAAACCCATTCCGCTCACCGAAAATAATTTTTGACCATTCTAACGTTCGCTTCAATCTGGCTGGAATATTTGGAATAATGGAATCCTGGAATAATGGGTTGCCAGGAAGAAAAAAGTAAATCTGTTCTTTCCACATTTGATACGCACTATTCCAATAATCCAACATTCCATCATTCCATGTGGATAGCACAAATCTATCGTGGCAGAAAACCTATGGTTTCAATATATTGTAGAAATTCCGAGAGCTTTGATTCGTGCTCAGAGCTCCTTTTCCGAATTCCCAGGTATCTGAATTTCGCTCATGGACAACCGTGTTCCCCAAAAGTCAGGAAACTCCGGTTATATTCCCCTTGATGGCCTCAGACAATATGGTTATTATTTCAGAGAGTTAACATGTCATCCGGTGAATTGAGGAATCCTCTCCATGGGTAAAACCGATCTCATCCTCCTGCACCCCCCGAGCCTTTACGACTTCAGGAAAAAACCGGTCATGTATGGGCCTATCAGCGATGTCGTGCCTTCTACTCCCATATTCGAGATGTATCCCATTGGATTCGCCAGCCTCTCAGAATACCTGGAGAGACATGGCCTCCGCGTCAGGATCATCAATGTCGCCCTCAAGATGCTCAAGAACGGCACATTCGACGTAATCAGGATGATTCAGCGGCTACGACCTATCGCGTTCGGCCTTGACTTGCACTGGATGGCCCATGTTCAAGGATGTCTTGCCCTGGCGGAAGAGATAAAAAGAATCCATCCCCATATTCCGGTCATTCTCGGGGGTCTTTCGGCGAGCTACTACCACCAGGAGCTCTTGAGGGATTATTCCCAAGTCGATTTCGTCATCAGGGGCGATTCAACGGAAGTGCCGCTTCTGGAGCTGATCAGATCCCTCAAGGAGAAAAGGACGATATCCAACATCCCCAACGTGAGCTGGAGGGATGAGAGGGGGCAAATCCACGCTAATCCCATCACGTATGTCCCGGAAACCCTTGATCACATCACCATAGACTATCGCCACATCATGCAAAAGGTCTGGAGGTATCGTGATCCCATGGGATACGAGCCCTTCAGCAACTGGTTCACCTATCCCGTCACCGCAGTATTCACCTGCAGGGGCTGCAGTTATCATTGCAAGACCTGTGGCGGCTCTGCGAAAACCTTCGGCCGCCTAGTCAACCGCCAAAGGCCCGCCTATCGCGACCCCCTGCTGCTCGCCCGGGATATCATGGACATCCGAAACCATCTGAAGGCCCCCATCATGATCATCGGGGATATCTTCCAGCCGGGCGAGGAATACGGCTTCAAGCTCCTGGGCGCCCTGAAGGGCAAAGGGATTGAGAACCAGGTTGTCTTTGAGTTCTTCGTTCCACCCTCGCGGGAAAAGCTGGAGCGAATCTCCGAGGCCATTCCCCACTTCAACCTGGAAATTTCCCCCGAGTCCCACGATGTCGCTGTCCGAAAAGCCTTTGGAAGGCCGTATGACAACAGCGCCCTGGAGGGGATGGTGAAGGATGTCATGGACCTTGGTTGTAATCGAATCGACCTGTTCTTCATGACGGGATTGCCCAAGCAGACCCTCCAATCAGTCCTCGATACCGTGGACTACTGCCGTTCCCTTCTCGAACGTTATGGGAAGAGCCAAAAGCTCCTTCCCTTCATCTCCCCCCTTGCTCCCTTCTTGGATCCGGGGAGCGCCGTCTTCGAGAATCCAGAGGAATACGGATACAGGCTCTTTTACCGCTCCGTCGAGGAGCACCGATTGGCAATGCTCTCCCCCAGTTGGAAATACGCCCTGAATTACGAGACCAAATGGATGACCCGTGACGAAATCGTGTACGGTACCTATGAGGCAGGCTTACGGCTGAACCGTCTCAAGGGGGAGTTCGGCCTCGTCGACGCCAAAACAGCCATGGCCACGGAGAAAAGGATCAAGGATGCGGTAATGCTCATGCGAAGGATAGATGAGATCGTGGACATTGACGACCGCGATCGGAGAAGTCGGGAGTTGGCCAAATTGGGATTGCACATCAACAAGCTCAATATGTCCACCGTTTGCGAGAAGAGGGAGCTGGAATGGCCGACGCACTGGATCAGGATGAATCCCGTCAGGGTCTTCAAGACCCTCTTTATGAGGTTGCAACCCAATATACTCAAAGGGGAATAAGACATGTCCCAACAGCTCCGTCAGAAGTACCTCAGCCAAATTCCCAATGTGGACCATATTCTCTGTAAACCTGAGATGGTTCACCTGACAAACCGTTACCCGAGGGGCATTATCCTGGAGGCGGTCCGAAGGGGGCTGGATCACCTCCGTCAAACCATCATAACCGCGCCCGACCCGGCGAAGCTGGACGAGACCATCTTCTCCTTCGAACATTTGCTCCCCCAATTCATGGCGGAGATGGAGAGTCAGGTTAACCCGTCATTGAGAAGGGTAGTCAATGCGACGGGAGTGGTCATCCATACCAACTTGGGCCGTTCGTTACTCCATGAGGGCGCCATCGAACATATAGCCGGGGTATCGAGGCACTACTCTAACGTGGAATTCGACCTGGCCCAGGGGACAAGGGGATCACGGTATGTCCATGTCGAGGAGATCCTCTGTCGTTTGACCGGGGCCGAAGCCGCCTTGGTGGTCAACAACAATGCCGCTGCCGTCATGCTTGTCCTCAATACCCTTGCCGCGGGAAGGGAGGTCATCGTTTCTCGGGGTCAGCTGGTGGAGATCGGAGGGGCCTTTCGTATCCCCGATGTCATGAAACGGAGCGGGGCCATTTTGCGGGAGGTTGGAACTACCAACAGAACCCATCTCAGCGACTATGAAGGACCAATCGATGAGCAGACCGCTTTAATCCTGAAAGTCCATACCAGCAACTTCAGGATACTGGGCTTCACCTCTGAAGTCGGCTTAAGGGAATTGGCCGAGCTGGCCCATTCTCGCGGTCTGCCGGTGATGGAGGACCTGGGGAGTGGGTGCCTCATCGACCTCACCAAATACGGCCTGGATAGGGAACCGACGGCGGGGGAAGCCATCAAGGAGGGCGCGGATATCGTCACCTTCAGCGGGGATAAGTTACTGGGAGGCCCCCAAGCCGGGATTATCCTCGGGAAACGGGAATACATTGAAAGGATAAAGGTCAACCCCCTCAACCGTGCCTTGAGGATCGATAAGCTGACCCTTGCCGGATTGGAATCAACCTTGCTCCTCTATCTCGACGAGGATAGGGCGGCCAAGGAAATCCCTACCCTCAGGATGCTCACTTACTCTCAAGATGAACTCCGAAGGAAGGCCCAGAGGCTCTTTCGGAAGATACGGGCAAGAATACCCACGGGATTGAGGATCGCCGTAAGGGACGATCTATCCCAAGTGGGAGGGGGGGCCTACCCCGTCCAGAGCCTTCCCACCAGGGTCATAACCCTCAAGCCCGATAAGGGATCGGCCCATCAACTGGAGAAGAGGCTGCGGGAAGGGAAGCCGCCGATTATCGCCAGGCTAAGCAAGGATGAGGTCCTCCTCGATGTCAGGACCATTGGGGATGACGAAGGGGACCTCATCGTCGCCGGGATCGAGGGGGGCTTGAAACAGGCCCCATGATGAGCACGTGCGAGCGCCTGAACTGAACCCAAATGGCTCAAGCCAAGGACTTCACATTGGTCGTGGGTGTTGCCGATGCGGGAATGAGATTGGACATGTACTTCTCCCAGAGGGTCGTTGATTTCACCCGCTCCCAAATCAAGAAGCTCGTCCAGGAAGGCCTCATTCGCGTCAACAACCTCCCATCGAAGCCGGCAGCGAAATTGAGAAAGGGGGATGTGATCATCGGGTCCATCCCTGAACCCAGGAGATTGGACGTCCTCGCCCAGGATATCCCCCTGGATATCATCTATGAAGACCCATGGATTATCGTCATCAATAAGCCCGCGGGGATGGTGGTCCACCCGGGTGCCGGGATTGATTCCGGCACGCTCGTAAATGCCCTCCTCTTTCACTGCGAAGATCTCTCCCAAATCAACGGGGTCATCCGGCCGGGCATCGTCCATCGCCTGGATAAGAATACCTCGGGCGTGATGGTGGTGGCGAAGAACGCCGCTGCGCACCATCACCTGTCGGCCCAATTCAAGACCCGTCAAGTCAAAAAACGCTACATCGCACTGGTGCATGGGGAGATGAAGGAATCGGAAGGGATCATCGACGCCCCTCTGGGGAGACATCCCAAGGAACGAAAACGGATCTCCATCCACACGCGCAAGGGGAGGAGCGCAATCACCCAATGGAGGGTGATCGGACGATTCAGAGACTTTTCACTGTTGGAGGTTGTGCCCAAAACGGGTCGGACCCATCAGATTCGAGCCCACCTCTCCTCCCGAGGGCATCCCATCGTGGGTGATCCGCAATATCGCCGCGGAAAGTGGATTGAAAGGCTAAAGGATCTCCAGACCAGGGAGGGGATCAAGGCGCTGAAAAGGCAGGCTCTCCATTCGGAACGCTTGGCCTTCGTCCATCCCCGGAGCGGCGAACTCGTGGAATTCAGCGCCCCGCTGCCCGAGGATATGGCAGGGATTATCCAGTTCCTCTTCCAGCATGCTCAGAGCCACGAGCCCATGGGGGCATCGTAAATGATCCAGATCGTCGGCAGAAATGACGCCAAAGCCGCAGGGGAGATCACCTACTTCGAGGCTCCCCCTTTGAAAGCCCTTGGCCTCGTCAATCATGCCTTCTGCACCAGAAGTGTGAGGCTCAAGAAGGTGATGTATTCCCCCATCGACCTGAGCGCGGGCAGTGCTGGACGCCTCCTTCTCAACAGGGAAGTGGTAGCCAGCACCTTTGGATTCGAGGCCAACCAGCTCATCACCATGGACCAAGTCCACGGGAATGATATATGGATCATCGACGAACCACTGCCGCCCGTCGGCTCCTCCTTGAATCATAGCGCTGATGCGCTTTTAACCGATCAGCGGGATATCGCCATCGGCGTATTGACGGCCGATTGTGTGCCCATCATCCTGGTGGATCCAAACCATTCGGTTATAGGGATCATTCACGCGGGATGGCGGGGAACGCTCTTGGGAATCGCCCCGAAGGTCCTCGATGAGATGGCCCGTCATTTCGGAACCCGCCCTGAAGAGCTGTTCGTGGCCATCGGTCCCTCTGTCGAGGACTGTTGCTACGAGGTGGACGAAGACGTTATGGACCTCTTTCGATCCTCGGCATGGAACTGGAAGGCATTTAGCAGGCCCAGGGAAAAGCGCAAGTGGTTTCTCAACCTCGCCTTGGCCAACATCGATCAGATGCGGGGCCGCGGATTGAGGGATGAACAGTGTTGCTGGATCCGGGTCTGTACCGTATGCAACAACGACATCCTCTTCTCATACCGCGCCGAAGGACCCGGAGTTGGCGAACAGATCTCCTTCATCCAACTACGGGATAGGTGAACACCACGGGTTAAAAGAGGCCAAGCCATGATACAAAGAGACGGCAATTCCCTCATTCTCCATGTCCTCGTTCAGCCTAAGGCATCGGAGGACTCCATTGTCGGTTTCCACGGCGAGGCCTTAAAGGTGAAGGTCACCGCTCCCCCAACGGGAGGAAAGGCAAATAAGAGGTTAAGGGAGCTTTTGGCCGAAGGATTGAACGTGGGGCAATCCGACATCGAGATTATCCGGGGCCACACATCGAGGAAGAAGGTGCTGAGGATATGGAACGTAACCCCGGAGCAGGTTAGGGAGTTCCTAAACCTAAAGAGGAGCTTGTGCCACTCGCCCTGAGGCTTGCTGCTGCACGGGCTGTTGCCCAAAACCCTGGAGCGAACATTATTCACGACTGCGGTACTGCAGTCGGAGAGGCGAAAGAGGTTAGAGGTTGAAGGCAGAAGGCGAAATGTCAAAGTCAATGAGTTATTTGGTTTGATTGGTTAAATTGGTTGAATTGGTTTAATCAGAAAATCCAAATGACAAATGACATGCGTGAATTAGTTGCTTGGTTTCATTGGTTTAATTGGTTAACTTGGTTAAAAATGGAAAGTTCAAATGCCAAATGATTGGGTACGAAACACGAGACACGGACACCAGAATCAATGTCAAAGCTCAAAGTTCAAATGGAGTAATCTCTGGGAGAGGGGAAAACGAGCTCTGAGCGGAATGGGTTTTGGGCAACAGCCAGTTGAGATGTAACCCTGGAGGGGTGATGCTATGTGGATCCTCATTATCATCCTTGCCCTTTTGGTTGTCGGCGCTATCGCTCTTTACAATAGCCTCGTGAGGCTGCGGGTACAGTGCGACAATGCCTGGGCCGACATTGATGTCCAACTCAAACGCCGCCACGACCTCATCCCAAACATCGTCGCAACAGTCAAGGGCTATGCCGCCCACGAACGCAAGACCCTGGACGCCGTAGTCGCTGCACGCTCCCGAGCCATGACTGCGCAAAGCCCGGCCGCCAAGGCCGAAGCGGAGGGTATGTTGAGCCAGGCCCTGAGGTCCCTTTTCGCCCTGGCCGAAGCCTACCCACAGCTTCGGGCAGTGGAGAGCTTTAACCAGTTGCAGACTAACCTCGCTCAAATTGAGGAAGCCCTCCAGAGCGCCCGTCGCTACTATAATGCAGTTGTCCGCGACCTGAACGCAAAGGTAGCCCAGTTTCCCTCGAATATTGTCGCCGGGCTCTTTGCATTCAAACCGCGCGAGTTCTTCGAGATCACCATTCCCACCGAACGCGAGGTCCCTAAGGTACAATTCGAGGGTGAGCCCCCCTAGGGAGCGTAACGAGGTCAACTATGCGCCGATACCGAATCCTTTTGCTTGCCCTGACCCTTGCAGCCGCCGTGTGGCCGTTGAAACTCGAGGCGCGCTCCATGGTCATCGAGAGCTTCGATGCCGACATCGTCGTCAACCTCGATGGGAGCATCCAGGTGACGGAGACCATCCGTCCGCATTTCACGGGGAGCTGGAACGGAATCTACAGAACTATTCCGGTGGAATATCGCACGCCCCAGGGACTCAACTACACGTTATTGCTGATGGTCCGGGCCATCACCGATGAAGCTGGTAGTCCACTGCGTTACGAGCAGAGTCGGGAGCGCCACTACCTCAAGTTGAAAATCTGGGTGCCCGGCGCCACCAATGCCACCCGAACAGTCGCTATTCATTACCGAGTGCGGAATGGCCTGAAATTCCTGGTGGAGCACGATGAGCTCTATTGGAACGTCACCGGCGACGAATGGCGGGCCCCCATTCACTCTGCCAGCGCCCACATTGAGCTCCCTGCTGGGGTCACCGGTTTGCGTGCCACTGCTTTCACCGGCGTCTACGGATCGCGTGGCCAGGAGACCAGCCTGGATGTGGGGGAGAGGGATGTTACGGTCCGGACAACCCGCCGGCTCAACTTTCGCGAGGGATTGACGGTGGCCGTGGCGTGGGACCCCGGTTTTGTTCACCGTCCAGGTCCACTGGCTCGACTCGCCTTTTTCCTGCGCAGCAACTGGATGTTTGGCATCCCCCTCGTCGTCTTCGTGGCGATGTTCTGGCTCTGGTTCACCCGAGGACGCGACCCGCGGCGCAGGCCGATTGCCCCCCGGTACGCCCCGCCCGAAGGCCTGACTCCGGCTGAGTTGGGGACGCTAGTGGACAATTCACCGGACATGCGGGACGTCACGGCAACCCTGGTGGATCTCGCGGTGCGGGGGTACGTGCGGATTGAGGAGAAGGAAGATCGCAAATTCCTCGGGCTGGTCTCGAATAAGGAGTATGTCTTCAAAATGCGAAAGCCGGAGTCCTCATGGGGCGAGTTGCAGCCCCATGAGCGTACGCTTCTGGATGAACTCTTTACGGGTGGGGTCCGGGACTCGGTTACATCAGAAGAGCTGGAAAACAGCTTCTATGCAAGTCTTTCTCGGATCCGGGATGACATCTTCTCATGTCTGTTGGACCGTCGTTACTATGCCAGCCGCCCGGATAAAATTAAAAGGATTTACGGGAGCGCAGGCATCCTCATCGGCATTTTCATCGCCGTGGTTTGCAGCCTGATCGCTAACGCTCTGGGCCAGTCTCTGGTCCCTGCCATTGGGGGTGGCATCGTCAGTTCCGCCATCCTCATTGGGTTTGGCTGGTTCATGCCCGCTCGGACGGTGCGCGGAACCCTCGCCCTGGAGGGCGTGTTGGGGTTCGAGGAATTTCTCGGGCGTGTTGAGGCAGACCGGCTCCAACGCATGGTGAAGACGCCGGAGATGTTCGAGAAGTACTTGCCCTACGCCATGGCGCTTGGCGTGGAGAAGAACTGGGCGCGAGCCTTTGAACGGATATACCGTCAGTCCCCGGACTGGTATCATGGTACTCGTCCTCATGCATTCCACACTCGTTCCTTTGTCTCCGACCTTAGGCAGATGACCACGAGGACGGCAGGATCCATGGCCTCCTCTCCCCGCAGTTCCGGCGGTTCGGGATTCGGTGGCGGCGGTTTCTCCGGTGGAGGCATGGGTGGGGGCGGCGGTTCTGGCTTCTAAGTCACAAGTGCGATTCAAAAAATCCCCAACTCACGACTTACATAAGGCGATTGGGGCCTTCAACCCAAGAGGGAGGACTCCGGGAGGTCATAATGACCAATAAAGACGTGGCGAGGATGGCCATTGAACTGGTAAGACCGCCCCGTGTTCCCGTGACGCTCATCGCTGGAGGCGAGTGGTATGTTCATTCAGCCGGTCGGACGTTTCATGAGCTCATGACGAATCCTGAAAAACTTGCCGATGTCTTCGTTCGGGCCTTCAGAGTGGTTGGGCATGATCTCATGTGGATTGGTGCTGGACTGCTCAACTATCCAGCGCATTTTCTCGGGTGTCCCATTGAGGACTCTTCCTCCTCTTCACCTGTGTTGACGGGGCCAGCGATTAAAAGCCTTGGAGAACTGGATTCCCTATCCGAGGATTTGGTTTCGAGCCATCCGAAGATGGAAATCATGCTGAAGGCACATCATCTAATAGCCGATGAGATTGGAGATGAGACGCTCATCCTTCTCACCCAGTGGGGACCTTTTACCACAGCCGGGCGGATACTGGGGATAGAGAAACTGATGATGGCTCTTGTTGAGGATCCAGCGAGGGTCACGGAATTGATTACATTGACTACTGAAATAAACTGGGCGGTTTCCCAGAGAGTTATGGCTCATCCTAAGATCGCGGGGGTGAACTTTTCAGAACCGCTGGCCTCTGGGGATATGATCTCAACGTTTTTGTTCAAGCAGTTTGTTTCTCCTTTTCTGAAAGAATTGGTTAGCCGGACAAGGAACGCCGAAAAATATTCGATGATCCATATTTGCGGTAACTCAACCCCCCTGTTGAACGAGATCCTTGAGATCCGACCCCACGCACTTAGCCTCGAGGAAAAAGTCAACTTGAGGAAGGCAAAGGAGGTTCTCGGCGGTAAGATCTGTGTAGCGGGTAACTTATCCCCAACGGGTGTATTTCTTTCCGGTAGACCGGAGCACGTTATTGAAGAGGCTAAGGCGTGTCTGCAAGCCTGGGGGGATGATCCAGGTTATATCCTCACCGTTGGCTGCGATTTTCCAAGAGAAGTGCCGTTAGAAAACGTCCAGGCACTCATGTCAATGAAGAAAGCGGGGACGGTGTAAGGCATGTTTGGACATTTACCTCGGTTATCCGCTTCGCCATGGGGAATTCGCCACTTTTCACTTCGGCACCACACACCTCCATGGCTCACCATTTTGGAGTATCTACAAGGTCCTGAAGAACTGATCCCATCTACTTCAGGCAATCTAAAGAAAGCTCTTCAGGAACCCGGACCTTCTCTTGAAGTGGATACCCTGCCCTTGTAAGGGTCTCAGTGATCTTTTCAATCGTGGTTTTTGTATCATCAAACGTGACCGTGGCCTTAAAATGTGCGTCATTTCTATCGTAATCGACCGTGTACTTCGATACTCCTTCGATCCTTTGTAGGATATACCATACCCCATCTAGTGAGTCGCCTCACCCGCCAGTTGGGATATAAGAAAACGTTAAAATTGCCGTCGTTCCAGCTGACGCTGTTGCAGCATGAGGTGGCAAAAAGTTCAGAAAAAGGCCTGCAATGACAAAAAATAACGCGACGTTCGTGTATTTCATGGTAACCTCCCCTTCCAATGAGACACCATACAACTTGATTAGTATATAATCAACATTTTTTCCCACAAGGAGAAATGTACCGAGGATCATACCTCATTCGATCCATTAACCCCGTCCTCCCCCTTGCCGTCAAAAACGGCATAATTGGAGAGAGGAGGAGATCCTGGGGACGGCAGGTGTACTTCCGAAGCTTCATGTGGTATAGTGCTCGCTGCTGATTGCCTGTTATGGCTGTGCATGATGATTTATGACGGCTTCGTAAAAAGTCCAAATGCTGCGTTACGCTTCATCTTTCGTCATTGCGGCGTACTAGTAAGTACGCCTCACTCCTCAGATTCGCAAGCCTTGCATTTGGAGCTTTTTACTTTGCCGTCCCATTTTTGACTTTTTACGGGTTCATCATTATTTCTTGTTCTCGATAATCCAGGAAAAGGGGGTAAAGGAATGGCTGAAGGGAGCTTGATAACGCCGGAGATAAGAGCAATGCTGGGACAGGAGCTCTATTTTGCCGGCAAGGAGCTCATTGATAGAACTGCTATTAGACGGTATGGCCAAGCAATGTCGGACTTAAATCCCCTGTATATTGACGAGGAATTTGCAAAAAAGAGCAGATATGGTGGGCTCATTGCCCCTCCAACGTTCATATTTGACGTTAGTCACGACATCTTTGCTGAGGTCGGGGAAGATGGCCGGGATCTATCCAGGGTCACGATTCACGGTCTAAACGCCGTGAGAGGAGGCAATGAATACCAGTTTTTTGAACCGGCAAGACCAGGGGATATCATAAACAGGAGGAGGAAGGTCACTGACATCTACGAAAAAAAAGGGAAAAAGGCGGGTATGATTTTGTTTGTTGTCTATGAAACGAGCTATACCAATCAGAAAAACGAACTTCTCGGCGTATGTCGTGAAACAATGATGTTCGTGAAATGATTGCAGGAGGACCTCTATGAAACGGCTGTTTTTTGAAGATGTGGAGGTGGGCGCTCACATTCCAAACATGGTCAAGAAAGTAGACTTACTGCAGTTGATACGGTACGCTGCTGCTACCTGGAATTTCTATCTACTCCATCTAGATCGGGAGTTTGCTCGCAGAAAAGGGTTCAGGGATGCCAACATTCCTGCCCCTTTTTATGGTGCATTTTTGGCTACGATGATGACTGGATGGACGGGTGACCCAGGAAGGCTGAAGAAACTGAACTATTCAGTCAAAGTAATGGGGTTTCCAGGGGATACCCTTACCGGTAAGGGTACGGTGGTTAAGAAATATCGGGATGGAGACGAAAACCTGGTAGATTGTGATATTTGGGTGGAGAATCAAGATGGCGTAAAGGTTAGTCCGAGTTCGGCAACCATATCCTTACCTTCAAAGGAGGGATAGAATATGGGGGAAGAGAGGGAGGGGTTTCTTTCACCGTATCGGGTACTCGATCTCACCGATGAAAAGGGCTTGCTTTGTGCCAAGATCTTGGCAGATTTGGGAGCCGACGTTATCAAAATAGAACCGCCGGGAGGATGCCCTTCCCGCAAGAGAGATCCCTTCTATAAGGACATTCCCCATCCCGAGAAAAGCCTATTCTGGTTTGCCTACAATGTAAACAAGAGGGGGATTACCCTCAATGTTGAATGCGAAGATGGCAGAGAGATATTCAAGAAACTGGTTACAACGGCGGATATTGTGGTAGAGAGCTTTCCCCCGGGCTCCATGAAAACCAGGGAACTAGACTACGATAATCTCTGTCGGATTAAGCCTGATATTATTCTCACCTCAATTACCCCTTTTGGCCAAGATGGTCCTTACAAGAATTTCCGGGCATCAGACTTGGTTTGCTGGTCTATGGGAGGTTTTGGTTACCTGACTGGCGACCCCGATCGCCCTCCAGTTCAGGTGAGTTTTCCACAGGCTTATTTGGCCGGTGCTAATGAGGCGGCTACCGCTACAATGGTTGCCCTCTATTACCGCGAGATTTCCGGCAAGGGACAGCATGTGGATGTCTCAATCCAGGCCAGCGTTGCTAAAGATATGATGAATGCGCCATTTTTTTGGGAAGCGGCTGGTGTTAACTTGCGCAGGGCCGGTCCCTTTCGCATCGGGTTAAACATTGCCACTGGACAAAAGGTTATCTGGAAGTGCAAGGATGGCGAGGTATCCTTCTTCTTCTGGGGCGGAAAGCCTGGAGCTCGCACCAATAGGGCCCTCGTAGAATATATGGAAGAGGATGGCGTGGCACCCACCTCTATGACAGAAATGGAGTGGGAAACCTTCGATATGGCGACGGCTCCCGAGGAACTATTCAACGACTTCAGCCATCATATGGAAAAATTTTTCCAAGCTCACACGAAGAAGGAACTCTTCCAAAAGGCGCTGGAAAAGAAGATGACTCTCTACCCCGTCCAGACCACGGCGGATATCACTGCTGATACCCAGCTACAAGGGAGAAACTTCTGGGCGGGCATTGAGCATTCCGAGTTGGAGGAGCGACTGCTCTACCCAAATCCGCCCTTCCTTTTGTCTGAGGAGCTGAGAGTCCAAAAGAGACGGGCTCCCCTCATCGGTGAGCACAATGAAGAAGTTTACACAGGTGAACTGGGAATCTCCCGAGAGGAAATGACGAAACTCAAAGAGCTCGGAGTTCTATGACCATGGCAGAAGAGGTATTTCAAGGTCTAAAGGTGCTGGATTTCAGCTGGGCTATTGCTGGTCCCTGGACAGTAAAGTATCTCGCAGATCATGGGGCGGAGGTCATTCACGTAGAAACCGTCCACCATCCCGATATCATTCGAGCGGGGCCACCATTTAAAGATGACAAACCTGGGGTTGATAGTTCTGTATATTGGGTGAATTATCACTGCAACAAATATGGCTTCAGCCTCAATATGAATCACCCCCGCGCACGGGAAGTAACAAGAAAACTCTTCTCCTGGGCAGATGTGATCGTGGAGAACTTTTCGCCCGGTGTCATGCAAAGGTGGGGATTGTCGTATGAGGAGGTTAGGGAAATAAAACCTGACATCATCATGCTATCGTCAAGTCAATTAGGCCAAACAGGACCACTTGCAACCATGCGCGGCACGGGTGTCCAGCTCACTGCTTATACTGGTTTCAACTACCTCACAGGTTGGGAGGACCGCGAACCGAGCGTCCTCTATGGAGGCTTTACAGACTGCCCGGCAGCGCGCTTTGGAGCCGTTGTGCTTATTGCCGCTCTTCTCTACCGACGGCGCACCGGGAAAGGCATGTACATTGACCTTTCACAATATGAAGCAGGGCTTCATCTCCTTGCCCCAGCCCTCATGGACTACCAGGTCAACGGAAGAATATCAACGAGAAAGGGGAACCGCCATCAGTACGCTGCTCCTCATGGAGTCTATCCTTCTCGAGGTGATGACAGTTGGTGTGCCATTACCGTCTCTACCGATGAACAGTGGAGGGGCCTCTGTCGCGCCATGGGCGACCCAGCGTGGTCGAAGGAAACCCGATTTTCTACATTTTCCAAGAGGAAAGAGAATGAAGATGAACTCGATCAATTGATATCGCAGTGGACCGTTACCCTAACGCCGAAAGAAACCATGTTCAAACTTCAGGAGGCGGGGGTTTCCGCTGGAGTAGTACAGAAGGGGGAGGACATGTACAATGATCCCCAGCTCAAGCAATTTGGCTATTTTTGGGATGTCGATCACCCCGTCATCGGGAAGCATAGACTTGAATCCCATGCGTTTAATCTTTCCAAGACGCCGCGAAGATTACGGATGCCTGCGCCACGCTTGGGAGAACATACCGATTATGTGTGTCGCCAAATACTGAAGCTGGCTGATGAGGAATATGAAGATTTGCTCGCAGACGGGGTGCTTGAGTAACCTTGGAGAAGATCAAAGCAGAAGATATTCCCCAAATCATCGGCCCGAAGGCAAAAGTGGGCATAGGAAACGCCTGTGCTGAACCTCAGACCATCGTTGATATTATTATTCAGGAGCAAGACCATTTCGAATCCTTAGAAATTTACGGCATGATTTTCTACTGGAGCGAGCGATTTCTTCGGCACCACCTGGAAGACAGGTTCAAACTGAAATTATTCATGGTCAATCGATTCACGCTCGAAGGGGTAAAGAGAGGAACCGTAGAGTATATTCCCTGCCGCTATTCACAAATTCCAGGCCTTTTCCTCAAGGGGATCATCCCTTTGGACGTCGCGCTCGTTTCCCTCTCACCGCCAAATTCAAGGGGAAATTGCAGCTTCGGGGTTTCCTCTGATTTTACCATGGCCATGGCAAAAAGCGCGAAGACGGTGATTGCCGAAATTAACCGGCAAATGCCCCGGGTTTACGGGGGTAGTTTCATGAACGTGGGTGAGATCGATTATGGTATCGAGAGCGACCGGGCACTTCCCCAAGTGCCTCAGGCACCGCTGAGGGAGAAGGACCGACAAATCGGCAAACATGTGGCCGAACTCATCGATGATGGCGCCACCATTCAGATCGGCATTGGCAGGCTCAGCGAGGGGGTTCTATCATGCCTCTACCATAAAAAACGGTTGGGGGTCCACTCAGGACTGCTCCCGGATGGGGTGGTGGATTTGGTTGAAAGGGGAGTTGTCGACAACAGCTGTAAAGGGCTCAAAAATGGGAGGATTGTCACGACAACTATTGTGGGAACGGATAAACTCTTCCGGTTTGTTGATCGAAACCGGGCAGTGGAGTCCTATCCCTCAGATTACACCCATAATCAGGTAACCCTGTCAAAAATCAATCGATTGCACGCCATAAATACCGCCATCCAGGTTGACCTTATGGGCCAAGTCAATGCCGAGAGTATTGGGGGAGTCCAGGTGAGTGGCGTCGGGGGTCAAACCGACTTTATGTGCGCAGCTTCCCTTTCAGAAGGGGGAAAATCGATTATCGTGATCCCATCCACCTCCGGCAATGAGGCGCGATCCAAGATCGTTCCTCGTCTTGAACATGGTGCATCGGTCACGAACTTGAGACACGACGTGGACTTTGTGGTCACCGAATACGGCATTGCCGGTCTTACGGGCAAGACCTTAAGTGAGAGGGCCCGGGCACTCATTGCCGTGGCTCATCCGAAATTCAGGGATTGGTTGGAGGCAAGGGTAAATAGGGGGAGGGCTTGATGGATTTTCATTTAAACGATTTGCAAAGAATGATGGCCGACACGGCCGAAAAATTTGCAAAGAAGGAGATCGTCCCTTGGCTCGAGAGGAAAGGGGACGTCAGGGAAATGGTCGGAATGATGGGGAAAATAGGTTTTTTTGGCTGTGCCTTTCCCCCGCGTTATGGAGGCAGTCAGACGGGATTTCTTGCCCACTCGGTTGTCTGCGAAAAGATTTCTACCGTTGACTCCGGCCTCCGTTCTGCCTTTAACCTTCAAGCCTTGACCGTTCCCTATACCATCATGGAATGGGGGACCGAACAGGCCAAGGAGAAATACATTGCCGATCTGGTGTCAGGGAAAAAGCTGGGCTGTACCTGTTTCTCGGAACCCAATGCAGGCTCGGACCTAGCTTCCATGGAGACGAAAATTCAAGACAAAGGGGACCACTACTTGATCAATGGGACAAAGACGTGGATTTCAAACGGGAACATAGCGGATTACGGGATCGTATATGGAACCTTCGATCGGAATTTGAACTATAAGGGGATCTGTGCGGTTATTGTGGAGACGGACCAAAATGGCTGGCAGGCCAGGGAAATCGACAAACTGGGGGACAAGAATTCTCCCATTGCGGAAGTTTTCCTCGATGATGTGGTTGTGCCAAAAGAGAATCTCCTGGGAGAGTGGGGGGGCGGTTTTAAGGTGGCCATGACGGCTCTGGACCGAGGGCGGATCAGTGTGGGCAGTGGTGCTGTCGGGGTTGCCCAGGCCTGTCTCGACGCCTCGGTCAGGTATGCCAACGAGAGGGTCCAGTTCGGCCGGCCCATCGGCGAGTTTCAGATGGTCAAGGCGATTATCGCGGAGATGGTTTCTTATGTGGAGGCTGCGCGCCTCCTGGTTTGCAGGGCTGCATGGCGAAATGACCAAGATTTACCTTTTACTCGCGAAGTGGCCATTGCCAAGTATTTTGCAGGGGAAGCCGCGGTCAAATGTGCCGGCTATGCCATGGAAATACACGGGGGAATGGGATACTCACTCGAAATGCCTGTTGAAAAGTACTATCGCGATTCCAAACTCTACCAGATAGGCGAGGGAACAGCTAACATCATGCGCCTCTTGATTGCAGATGATGCCCTTGGATATAAGACAGCCAATCGACCGAGGCTGAAGGTGCCGAGCCAATTCAGTGATCTGGAATAGGTTTCGAAATGGTTGGGAAAACCGTGAAAATTTTCCGGAGTTTCCTGACTTTTTTGGGGAAGGCTTGTGCACGGGCAAAATTTAGATATCTGGGAATTCGGAAAAGGAGCTCTGAGCACGAACTCAAGTAGTCTTGCAGTGCTGCGGTCATGCGGTGTTGCAGTCAGTAGGTGAGCGGGCTAGTATTTCTGGAGCGGTCGCTGCCCGGGTTCCCCGGAGGAACATTAAAGAATTTTGGCGAACCATTCTTAGTGAAGCGAAACGGCCGCAAATCTAACTGTTTGAGCCCGGAGGGCGAGTTTTAGATTTGCAGTGAAGCGAACGTTAGAATGGTCCAAGATTCTTTTCAGTGAGCGGAGGGGAACTCGGGCAACAGACCGCAAAGCTCTGAAGTGGTGGGACAAGGGTATTCACCGAGGAAAAGCATATTTCCATGTCAAATTAATAGATTACAAAAAATCTAGGTGGAAAAGTCAGGAAACTCCGGGCATTTTTTCCTGTTTAAGCCCAGGCAAATTGTCCCCTTAAGTGCCCAGCGAAAATGTCCCCTCTCTCTGTGGGTATCCTCCCCCTTCTTCCAAGCCACTTTTCCCTTTA
>Ga0209636_10000572_pt1 | contig 36461 bp, 26 predicted proteins | sample DeeMarSWOR152_54_FD_187464 | JGI IMG/M metagenome (GOLD analysis project Ga0209636, IMG submission 187464) | Marine sediment microbial communities from White Oak River estuary, North Carolina - WOR-1-52-54 (SPAdes) (version 2) | ecosystem: Environmental > Aquatic > Marine > Intertidal zone >... | reverse complement strand
CCTCTGGATCACAGAACAGACATCTGGTCTTTGGGCGTTGTTTTGTACGAGATACTTACCGGGCAGGTTCCGTTCAAAGGGGAGCACGAACAGGTGATTTTGCATTCTATCCTTAATAAGAGTCCCCAGCCCGTTACGAGTTTACGCAGCGGCATTCCTCTGGAGCTTGAGGCAATCGTGAACAAGTGCCTGGAGAAAGACTCTGCCAAACGGTATCAGACTTCGGCTGACCTGATTGCAGATTTGAAGCGCTTAAATCGAGATATGACAACAGGAAAAACTGCTATGGCAGCAGCAACAGCTACATATCCCACTCCAACAGCTACCCTGCCCCGTACTTTCCCGCGGCTTATGCGCAGGATTGCCCTCCCAATTGGTGCGGTGATATTAGCCCTGGTATTTTTGCTGGTTTTGCCTCCAAGCCGTAAGGTTGTGCAGAACTGGTTAGGTTTTGAGATAATCCCCGCACAGAAGAGCCTGGCAATTCTCCCTTTAACCGTCGTGGGCGGCGATGCAGACGAGAGGGCTTTTTGTGACGGACTTGTGGAAAACCTGATCAGCAAGCTCACCCAACTCGAACAATTCCAAAAGAAGCTAAGGGTACTGCCCACTCTAGATGTGCATCAATTTGAAATCACGAATCTCAGCGAAGCAGAGCGGATATTCAGAGTTTCCTTAGTGGTAAAGGGAAGCTTTAAGCGCATCGGCGACATGTTTAGCTTAACTTTAAAGCTGGTTGATACAAAGACTCAGCGTGAGCTGAAATCCCATATTATGACTGATCATATCGCAAATATTTCCGCATTGCAGGAGGATGCCATCTTCAATCTGCTGGAGATGCTCGAAATAGAAATAGAGCCGCAAATCCGCAGCATATTGACCTCCGGAGGCACCACTATACCCGATGCCTACGAATCTTACTTGCAGGGCCTTGGCTACATGGAGCGCAACGAGAAGGAGGAAAACCTCGAGACTGCAATTAACTTGTTCAAGCGGGCAATCGAGCTAGATCCCCACTTTGCCTTAGCTCATGGAGGATTAGGGAAAGCCTATGGGCTGAAGTACAAGATGACAAAAAACTCTGAATTGCTTGAAAAAGCCAGATTATCATGCATGAAGGCAATTGAAATTAGTGACAATCTGGCCTCGGTTCATACCAGGCTGGGAATTATCTATCGAGAAGCAGGCCAATACGAGGACGCTATTAAAGAATATAAACAAGCATTGTTTGAAGATCCTGTAAATTTCGGCGCTTTGCAAGAATTAGCAGAGGTCTATGAAAATCTCGGAAAGCTGGAAAAAGCAGAGGAGACATATAAACAGGCCACAAAATTAAAGCCGGGTTACTGGCGCGGATACAGCCTATTAGGCTATTTTTACTATATCTCTGGCCGTAACGTTGAGGCCGAAAAAATGTACCGCCTTTCTACTGAATTAATGACAGAAAATGTTCTCGATTATAATAACCTAATCGCTGTCTATTATCTATTGGGGCAAAACGACAAGGCAAAGGCTATTTTTGAAAAATCCATCGCCATTAAACCTAGTTCAGATGCCTATTCTAACATGGGAACGATATACTTTTTTCAACGTCGCTATGCCGATGCTTTGGCTATGTACGAAGAGGCGATTGAGCTGGGAGTGGGAGAGGATACCCATGTAATTTGGGCGAATTTGGCTGATAGCTATCGCTACACTCCCGGATATTCAGAAAAAGCACCAGAAGCATATAAAAGTGCTATTAAACTAGCTAAAAAAGAACTGGAAATTGACACTGGAGATGCCCAGCTACGGTCCAGTCTGGCCGTGTTCTATGCAAAGTCAGGAGACTCTCAAAACGCGCTGGCTGAAATTTCCGAGGCTCGAAGACTGGCGCCAAATGATATCCCGATTATTCTTGATTGTGTCTTAGTCTTTGAAATTGTCAACCAACGCGACAAGGCAATTCAAGCCCTTCGAGAATATATCAAACGCGGTGGCTCCATCAAGGAAGTTCGTGATCATCCTGATCTTTCTGGGCTGCGAGCAGATCCTCGTTACCAAAAATTAGTCGAATGATAGAGATCGCCTATTAAATTAAAAAGCCGACCTTAGTGCTCAGATTTTATGAGGACAAAGGAAGGGAAAGGAGGAAAGATGGCTATGGCAGGAAAGCCAAAACCACACACTATTAAAATTACTGTGGACAATCATGGGGACTTTACTTATAACAATCCGTTAATTTGGGTTTATCCTGGGGATACTATCATCTGGGAATGTGCAAACCACAGTCCTTTTGCCATTCATATTGGCTGGAACTCACCTCTCGAAAAAGGCCGTTTCCGATCAGTTAAAGGAGACAGAGTAGAAACTGTAGTTCCAGAGGGTGCACGACCTGGTAACTATGAATATACTGTTGCCGTTTTCATTGATGGGAATATCTGGACCGACGATCCTCCATTCATCGTTAAAAAACCCAAGAAACACTGAGGATAGGACGCTACTAATCATCCGAAGTTGGGCTTTATTTCTGGAAGGAGGCCAAAAAGGTTCTCTGGATGAAGGGCTAAGAAGTTCTCTGGATGATGACCAGAGTCATATCATCCATTCGATCAGCACCGGCAGTGAATGAATCGAGTTCCTCATAGACGTTTTTCAGTATTTTAGAAGCCTGCAATCTAGCATGCTTCCGGAGTAGCTTTATGAGCCCCTTCTCATCGAATTCTTTATTATCTTTACTCCGACTTTCAGTAATTCCATCTGTATAAAGAACAGCCATTTCTCCAAGGTTTATTTTGACTTTTTTTACTTCATATCTACTGGAAGGAAACATTCCCAAGCACAAGCCGGAACTTTCCAAACGGGTGATTTTCCCTTTTTTATCGATGATAAGTGGAGGATTATGACCAGCGTTGATATATTCTAGCTCGCCGCTTTCTTTGTTCAGCTCGCAGAAGAAAAAAGTTATAAAAGCATTTGGAGCAGAACTTCGGTGAACGAAATCATTCAGTTTAACAGCCATGTCCTCTATATTGTATTCAGAGTAAACCTCTGATTGAAGAGCCGCCCTTAATGAAGCCATGAGGAGGGAAGCACCAACCCCTTTCCCGGAAACATCGGCAACAACAATACCTAAACGGGAACGATCAATGTCGATAAAATCATAATAGTCCCCGCCAACTTGATAACAGGGAGTATTATAGCCGACAATTTCAAACTTTTTGCATGAAGGATTTTCTTTGGGGAGAAAGTCTTCCTGAATTTTGGCAGCTAAGTCAAGCTCTTTTTCCATCTTTTCTTTCTCAATGGCTTGATCTATAAGCTTAGCATTTTCGATCTTGACCGCAGCCAAATTAGATAGAAGAGTTAAAAGCTTGAGATCCTCATCCGTGAACTGCTCAAGGTTCGATATCCGGTCTGAATAGATAATTCCTATGATTTCCCTGTTATTCCACAAAGGAACACACATTGCAGAATGGATATTGAATTTAATAATGCTTTCCATAGCCCTGAAACGAGTGTCAGCCATGGCATCAGAAGTTAGGACTGAAGAATTTTTATCAACAGCCATATTTATAATGCTCTGGCTTACCTGAATTTTTTGATCCTTAAGGTTCTTGTCGTTGATACGAATCACTTTGGGAATGAATTGAGCAGGATTGCCTTCTTTTAACATCAGAATCCCTCTGTCCATAGGGAGATTCTCACAGATCAAATCCATGATGTTATCCAAGAGCTCACTTATAGGCTGATGGAGAAGAAGGGCTTTACTAACATCACTCATTATAGAGAAAGCTCTATGTTCTGTTCTGACCTTTTCCAAATCTACAGGTGCCAGACTGGCTTTTAGAGTTGTATCAATTTCGGTCTTGGTTAAAAGTTCCTCAACCTGCATTATGGTATTTACATTTGCCGATGAGGACGGCTCCTCCGTAACCTCTACATGAGTGGGAATTTCCTTATCGAAAACAATCCTCGTTGATCCGATAAGGACTTCATCTCCTTTTTTAAGCTCAACCTCGGCCTTGATTTTTTTGCCGTTCAAGAAGGTTCCGTTCTTACTGGAATTGTCCCGAACTGCCCAACCGTCTTCCGTAGGATAAATGTAAGCATGATGTCCTGAACAGAATGGGTCAAGAACGTTGATTTCATTATCAGCGGAGCGGCCGATAGATATTCTATCTTTCTTAAGAGGAATGGTGTAATCCTCTCCCTTTTTTTGATATACATATAGTTTGGGCATGCTAATCTTCGCTCCTAATTATAAAACTAATAAGGGAAAAATTTCAAGGAAATTCAGCCTTTTGTGGGGTCAGACCTTTCAAACTTTTATAATCAGGTCGGAGTCAAAGTAATTTAATTGAGTTTCATTTTTCAGGCACTAGGAAAATAAGATCACGAATTATGAAAGTTTGAAAGGTCTGACCCCATAGGTTCCCCACAGGTTGATTTTATTCTTCAGAAAGTCCAAATTTATCCAAAATCTTAAGCATTTTCCTGCCTTTCTTAACCTTATCCTCGAAAGGAATATCCTCGATCAAAGGCAGGAGAACTTCCATTATTTCTTTCTTTACAATGTTGTCGAGAAGTTCTATAGAATAATCTGTTGCCTTTCTTGTTCCGGTAGTGATATTTTGATAGGCTTTTATGATATCTTCCCGGGGATAGATAAGACTTAGCAATTCAAAAATATACTTGAGAGATCGAGCTAAATTATTCTCTAAATCTTTAGCCATGAACCCTTTTTTCTTATCGGTTTTTAAATCATGGATTTCTTTCAAAATCAGGTAAGATACTTTTATTTCCCGAATTATTTGAGGCACCACAATCTGTTCTCGGAAATGAATTTGAGGCTTTTCTGATCTCATCTTATACATAGCGCTGATGATTTCATGTTCCACAACCCTGCTTTCTTTTCTTAATTCCAGGGCTAATACATCTGCTGCCCTTTGAGCGCCTGTTTGAGCCAATATGCCAGGTATGGCCTTTCGTAATCGCGCATCTTCACTCGGATCTCCCAAATAATCTTTTAATGTGCCTATAACCTTAACTCCATATTTAGCTAAAGCTCTATTGGCAGCGCTCCGGAGGGAAGGATTTGTTAAATTTTGGATGATAAAAGGTACAAGCTCCCGCTTTTTAAGCTTCCCAGCGCTCTCAAGAGCATAACTGACTACTTCTGGTGATTTATCCCTGAGGAGTTTACCTAGATTATGAACGACGGAGGGAGTTGGCTCCATCATTCCCATAACCTTGGCTGCCTCCATCCTGGATACTTCTTCGTCTTTACCTTCCTCACTTACAATTTTATCAAGATGGTCTTTCATCAGTTCTTGATAAACATTCAGGGACATAATTTCTTTTACCTGAGCATCAAGGCTTTCCTCATCGAGAGCATCCTCGGTTTCCGGGATTAACACCTCCCCGTCTACTTCAAGAAGAGAATCCATAGAACTCGCTCTTACCTCGTCAGATTTATAAGAAATTATTTTTTTCAGCTTAGAGCTCAACTTTTCTTTCTTGACAAGGTCAAAAAGATTCATGGCATACAGAACCGAACTCCTTTTCTTGCTTTCGATGGTGTCGAAAACCAGCTTTGTCATATCAATATCTATCTTTTCTGCAACAAATTTATCAGCATCTTGCCATTTTATCTCGATGTTTCTTTTCACAATATTCACATACTCCTTGGTAATCAATAGATTGAGAATTATCCAGATAATGATAAATGCGATTGCGACGATGCTTATATATTTGATCTCAAAGCTCAAGACTGAGAGAAACAATAGAATAAAAAGAGCTCCTATGCCTTTAGCAAACTTATTGACGAACATGTCAATGAATACTTTTGCTTTGTACTTTACCTCTGGAGGGATGGGGATGTAGAGCAATTCCCTGACAGATTGGTTGAGTGAATGAGCGAGACTTTTATCGGTTCCTTTTATAATAAGAGCCCAATAAATTAAAGCAAAAGGGAAAATAAAAATTGCACCAGATAAGAGCAGTAAAAAGAATGGGGCAACCAATAGAGCAATCCGGATTCCAAAATTTTTCAAGATGCGGTTGGTCGAGAAAACATGAAGGAGATTTGAAAAAATAAGGAATACAGTAAAAAAGATGCCGAGAAAAGCAGTCCTCGCATCCTTGTTCGGATAGGCATCTTCGACAAAATAATTGAACTGAAAATCAATCAAGGTTGTAACAATAATGGCCATAGCCATAATCCCAGTCAAGAGCAACAAATGTCGATTTTTTCTCAGCAAGCCAAAGCTCTTGCCATATCCAATTTTTGGCTTCTTCCGCACTTCGGATGGCTTAACTTCTTCTTTTGTTTCTTTTTGAACGATTCTATGAACACGATTGACTATGATGAGGCAGATAACGAGCATAAAAGGGCAGATTAAGAGAAGGTTTTCGGTTCCCACGATTTTAGACAGAGAAGCAAGAAGAGCTCCTGCAACTCCACCTAAAAGCCCTCCGCTTACTAAAAAGCCCACCAGTCTTTTTGCTTGCCGAGGATTATAAATATCATTGATCAATATCCAGAATTGAGTGACTGAGGTTACCAGGAATATATCTGCCCAGAACCAGAATACCATTGAAATCCATTTCCAGTATGCGAGAGGCAGCCAATTCCTTCCTTGAGTGAAAAGCAGCCAGAAAACTAAAAGACAAGTTATGAAAAAAACCAAGCTAAGAGATATGTATACATGTCTCTTCATAATCCGCAACAGCCTGGAGTTCAATGTGACAAAAAATCCTATTAAGATGGCTGTCAAAAGATAAGCATAAGGGAGTCTCCTGGAGGAAAGCTTCTCCAGGAAATCTGAAATCTTGACCAGTTTGATGATGTAGGCAGAAGAGGTGATCAGGAAAAAATAAGAAAACATAAGCACAGATGTAGATATTTCCTCAGGCCTGACATCAACAAAGCGTGATAAAATTTTATGAAGTGAGTTCTTAGCCATGAAATTCTCTATATCTTAGGAAAAGCCTTAAGAAAAACCCGGCATCTTTTCACCCTTTCCTCGAGAGGAAGATCTTCAATAAGTGGAAAGACCACATCTCTTATATCTTTAGGCAGTATGTTATCAAGAAGTTCAACAGAATAATCAACAGAATCCTTTGTTCCGATTCGTATATTCCGGTAGGCTCTAAAAATATCTTCATGAGGATAGATGAGTCCCAATAGTTTAAAAATATTCATCATAGAACCGGTTAGATTCTCTGACAATTTTTTGCTCATCTTTGGCTTCTTTACCTTAGATTTTGCATCGTAAAATTTAATGAGAACCTGGCAGTATCTCTTTATTTCTTTGAATATTTTAGTCTTGATAATCTCCTCCTGGACCTGGATATCAGGTTTTCCAGATCGAATCCTATCCAAAGCATCTATGAGCTCATGATCCATATCTTCGTTATCTTCTGCTAATTCCCAGGCTAATAAATCTGCAGAATCTTGAATAGGAATACGAGCCAAAACTGAAGCCACTTCTTGGCGCAGCCCAACATCCTCATCATAATCTCCCAAATAATCTGAAAGAGTACCAACAATCCTTTCTCCGTATTTTTCAAGAGCAGCAGAGGCATCTTCTCTGGTTAAAGGATCATGCAACTTGTGGATTAAACCTGGAACATGCTCTCTTCTCTTTAGTCTTGCCGCGCTTTCAATAGCGTATTTGCTCACCTCCGGAGATTCATCTTCAAGAAGTTCCTCGAGTTTCTGAGCAAGCGGAGAATCAGATTCCATCAATCCTATAGCTTTGGCTACTTCCATCTTTGATGTCTCAGTGTTATCAGTCTTATCAACCAGGACTTTGTCAATGTATCCTTTCATCAATTCCTGATAGACATCCAGTGACATTATCTCTTTAACCTCTTTTTCCAGGACTTCTTCTCCCAGCATATCATCTGTTTCAGGAACTAAAGTCGTCTCCCCAGATTCAAAAAGACCCCCAATTGAAGAAACTTTCCTTTCATCGGATTTATAAGAGATTAATTTTCTCACTTCAGGAGTGAGCTGATCCTGTTTTATCAAATCATAAAGATGCATGGCATACAAAACTGAACTTCTTTCTTTGCTATCTATGGTATCAAAGACTAATTTTGTATAATCCACATCCATCTTTTCAGCCACTAATCTATCTCCCCGGTCCCACTTCATCTCAAGTTTCTGCTTGACAGTATTTGTGTATTCCTTGCTTACCTTCAAATTAGCAAAAACCCACGCCACAATAAAAACAACAGCTATAATGCTCACGATTTGAACTCTGTTTTGCCACGGATCAGGAGGAAGGAAGATAAAAACCAAAAGCATCAAAGCACCGATGCCTTTGGCAAACCTGTTTAGAAACATATCGATAAATACTTTTGCTTTGTACTTAAGCTCAGGTGAGACAGGAACATAAAGAAGCTCCCGCACGTACTGGTTAAGGGAAAAAGAGAGGCTTTTATCGCTGGCTTTAATAACAAGAGCAAATCCGAAAACGGGCCAGAAAGCAATCCCTCCAAAACAGAGGAGTAATATAAGGGGGAAGAGTAATAAGACGATACGAATGCCGTAGCTTTTAATCAGGTTGCTGGTCATAAAAATCGAAATAAGAAAAGGAAAAACATACAACGCTGCATGAAATAATCCAAAGATAGAAGTCATTTCACCGAGCTTGTCTACCTCCATTTCAATTACAGTTTTAGATTGATAATCAATAAATGTAGCAACGATGAATGTTAAGGTCACAACTGCCGCCAATAGCCTTAAGTAATAATTTTTTCTTACTGTATTGAAGCAATCTATAAAACCCGCTCTAGCTGGTTCTTTCGTTCTTTCTTTATTTAAAGAATTCGGATTATCAGTTGTTGGTTTATTTTTTCTCTGCCAAATGAATATGTAATTTGCGACAAAAATACTGAGGAAAAGAATTCCGCCAGCTATAAGAAGAAGCTCATCAGGTATGTATAAACCCAAAGAACCCGTCAGCACCCCCCCTAAAATACCTCCTAAAAGTCCTCCGCTGCCAAAGAAGCCGATCAGCCTTTTGACCTCTCTTGGATTAAAAACATCATTAACTAAGATCCAGAATTGGGTTACGAGGACTACAACAAAAACGTTGGCCCATATCCAGAAAACAAGAGGAATCAACCCCTTCTCCTCTAGCATGAATAACTGTCTGGAAACTAAACAAGTGATTGTAAAAAAAATGAGGCTTGAAATAATCAAAATCCGTCTTTTAACTCTAACTTGAAGCTTGGAATAAAAATGAATCAAGACAGCCATAACAATAGCTGTAGATAGGTAAGCTATGGGAAGTTTAATTGATTCCAACTCCAATAAATATTGCGCATCTCTAACGGGTTTAATAATGCCGTAAGGGAACATGATCAGGAAAAAATAAAGAAAAAGAAGGGAGGCAATGACCTCTTCGCCAGGTTTGATATCTACGAAGCGCGATAGAAATCTATTGAGGAGGTTTTTTGCCATAAAATGACTCGACTATAAGAGGATTGTGAAAGTTACTGATCCTTATTAAAGCTGTCCAAGGCTATTTCTTCTTCGTCAAAAATCTCAAGCACTTTAGTTAGCATTGTGACTTGAAAGACGAGGTAGAGTTTCTTTGATATTTTTGCTATCTTAAGCTTCCCCCCTAAATTATGAGTAGAAATATAGCTGGCTAATATTTCCCCTACCCCGAAGCTATCGATGAAATCGACATTCTGAAAATTTAGAAGTATGTTCCTTTTGCCTTCATCCAATTGATCTTTTACAAGCTGGTGAAGAGTAACATCGGTTATATCCGATCTTCTTATTTCCCCCTCGATATCAAAAATGACAACATCGGTTTTTTCTCTTGTATTTATTTCCATTTTTTCCCATCCTCTCTATAGTCTTAATTTTCTCTCATTAACTAATTTTCTGTATTGATCTTGATCATAAATTATGCGCCTTCCCCTTAACTCTTTTCTCAATTATGCAATATCTTGGGGTTTTCCTTCTCCTTTCCTACTTCAACCAATTCTTTCCGACTATCTCCTTAGCTTTTATCAAAAGAGAAATCTAAAGTCAATCCATTATTTAATGATGCACGGGCTGTCTCTTGTAAGGGTTTGATTCAACTACAGGGATAGTTTTTTTGAAAAGTCTTGAATCATTTAAAGGGATTGTACTTTTTTGTAGGGACTTGACTTATAAAGCCCACCGCTTTTACTCGTATAATATGACTGCTCAGATATGATGTATCAAATCCTTATATTGAAAAAGTGTGGATTTGATGAATCAAACCCCTACGCCATATAGGGCGTGTTCATTTCTTTTCATTCAGTAGAATTGTGACAAGGATGAATCTGTAGAGTTTTGGCTTTTCTCTAAAATCAAGTTCTGTGAACTTTACGCCATATGAAAAAACCTCTTCGTCTTCTCTCTCCCAGATAACTTTTCCATATATATTGATATTAAGGTCCTCGGGTAAATTCAGGTTGAAAATTAAATCCGTGCCTAAAGGAAAACGGGTATTAGTTATGACACACATCCCGTCCAGACAGATATTCTTTATATAACCTTTTGCTTTTGTTTCAACCTTATAATCTTCCCAGAGTTCGACGTTTACTCTAACCAGAACCCTTGGAGCTTTTCTTCTTTCTGATTCTTTCTGTTTTTGCATTTAAATTTCTCTTGCTAACTCAAGAAATAAACGGATAGGAATCGCTTTTTCGCTTACGATATTCCCCGGTCATCTTCACTCTAAATCTTAATAAGGCATACAGACACTTTTAGCTATCTGCTGCTAAAACTTATAGCACAGCAAAAATCTGATGTCAAAAACAAAAATCTGATGTCAAAAACAAAAATAGCACTGAGCGGTTATGGTGATCTTATTAAATCCAAACTTGAAAGCGCCCCTGAATTCCCCTGATAAAGCCTATATCATAAGAGGAGAGGTATCTTCTCAAATATTCTCTGTTTCCGATACAAAAATGAGACCGTTCTATACATCAGACATTATTCTTGACATTTAGTATCATTACTTTACATTATTAGTGGTGAAATAAATTAAAAACGAAGTAAACTGGATAAACATCCTATGTTGAATCTTTGAAAAAAGCTATGAAGAACGACGCTATTAGAAACATGATGAGAAAAACTAAAACTATACTGCTATTAGCCGTTCTTGTCCTTGCCTCTCTTGCCCATCTGTATGCTGCTGAAACACAGTGCGTATGGTCTGGTATCGAAAAGATTGTCGCCGTAGGAGACATACACGGTGATTACATGGCTTTCGTAGAAATTCTGGAAGGAACAGAATTAATAGATAAAAAACTCCACTGGATCGGCGGAAAGACTCATCTGGTTCAAATCGGCGATGTATTGGATAAGGGCAATTACGCCAAGGAAATTTTTGACCTTTTGATGAAACTGGAAAAAGAAGCAGAAAATGCAGGAGGCAAGGTTCATATGCTGATTGGCAATCATGAAGAACTTAATATCACGGGCGTAGTCTTTAACCGTGAAGAATTTACTGTGCGCCAATTTGTTTCCTTTCTTCCTAATAAGTATAGGGAGAGGCAAGTAAGAAAATTCAGAAAACTAATGGGAAACAACCCATCCCACAAGACAGGCCTGGATTCATCCTTAGAGAGTGATTTAATGCCATACTGGGAGAATATGTTAAATGAATTAAGAGTCAACCGCAAACATCCGGCTCGATGGGAATACCTGCACAACTTCAATAAAATATACGGAAAATGGATCCTTAAACAAAATGTGGTAATTAAAATCAATAATATCATATTTGTCCACGGAGGAATCAGCGAGAGATTCTCCAAATGGGAGCTAAAGAAAATAAATGATCGCCTGCGCACAGAATTAGGAGACCTAAGGCGGGCGGCAATGAATCTTACACGACCTAATATTCAAGATTATGAGCGTCAAATTGTTTATGTGCCTGATGGGCCATACTGGTATCGGGGTTTTTATACAATGGATCAAGATGAGAATAAAGATACCGTGGATAGAATCTTAAAAAACCTCGAGGCTGAATACATGGTAATAGCACATACTCCTCGGGTAATTAAGACAAAGAAAGATATGCAGCTTTTTCAAGGAAGGATTTGGATAATCGATACTGGCATTTCAAAAGTCTACAGAGATTACATGGGGGGACGTCTCAGCGCCTTGGTTATAGATAAGGGAAAATTCGATGTATGGGGGCTGAACAATGAAAAATAAGAAAGCCTTGGCCATTATAATTTTTACCTTCTTTTTCTCTTGGAATTGGCTTCAATTAAAATCGCAAGAAGTCACTCAAGAAAATGCGAAGCAAAAAGAGCTGGAGAATTACTTAAAAACCGCTAAGATTGTATCTAAAAGGCGAGCTGGAGGCAGGGGAGAAAATTGGATAATAAGCCTGGATGACGGAAAAACCGCCCGCTATGGATTCTTTAAGCTCCTAAATCAAACAAGACCGGCCCTTATCACTGACAGCTATAAATACGGAATTGCTGCCTATGAGCTGGATAAACTGCTTGATCTCAATTTAGTTCCTCCGGTCGTAGAAAGAGAAATAGAAGGCAGAAAAGGATCACTTCAAATATTCATTGAGGGCGCTCTAAATGAAAACGTCCGAAGAATGAAGAATATTAAGCCACCAGAGCCTGAGAAGTTCAAAAATACTCTGGAAGACTTAAGTGTTTTTGAAAACTTGACTTATTCCCCCTCTTTTTGCGGGGAGAGAGAGTTGGACGACATCTTAATAATATATAAAAAAGACTGGAAAGTCTGGAGGGTTGACTTTTCAGAAGCCTTTGCCCCTTCCCCAGAGTTAATCCCAGCATGCGAAATCACAGCCTGTTCCAAGAAGCTTTGTCAAAACCTGATAAAATTGGAAGATAAAGTGATTAAAGCCAAGCTAAAGCATTATCTAAATGATGAAGAAATGAGCATGTTGCTTAAACGAAAAAAACTCGTCATTGAAAAGATCAAAAAAATAACCGAGGAAAAAGGAGAGAAATCAGCCCTTTTTTCTTAAGATTACCTGCTTTTTAGCGATAATAAACACAAGGTTCAGTTCCGCAGATTCCTTTTATAAACAGCAAAATTTTCGTGACCAAAAATTGTGCAAATTATCATAATCATAATTAAATCAATTTATTAAAAATAGAAGTTTCTTACTTTTCAACAAACTTATTCACAGAAATAGTGGAAAAAGATAAAGCATGGGGTCAGACCTTTCAAACTTTCATAATCAGCTTGCATTAAGGCAACGAAAAAAGTGTTATATTTCTAGGCAATAAGAAAGACAAAATTTTGAACTATAAAAGCTTGAAAGGTCTGACCCCGCATGTTTCCCCCGCGCGCTGCAAAAAAAGAGCCCTCTTTGACATAATAATTAGCTTGACAGCCGATTTTAATTCCAATATATTGCTCGTAAATTTTGGGTATTCTAAATTGGAAAGTGGGCGTTCCGAATTCTTTTTCATTTGTATTAACTTTGATGTTTGCTTTAAGGAAAAGGAATAAATTTCCACATGAAATCAACGAATAAATATAAGGGGAGGATTCAATGAATAGTTCGGGCAATGAAGAAATGGTACAAACCGGGCAAAAACCTCCTGGATTCGCCTATAAAATTCTCAGACTTCTTACAGTTGTCCATCCTGGCGAAGCCCTGACGGCACTTCTTTTAACGCTTAATGTCTTTTTGCTCCTTACGGCCTATTACATCCTAAAACCAATAAGAGATGCCTTAGTTGTTGAGGAGTGGGGTGCTGAAATTAAACTTTATCTTAGTGCCGTTGCAGCAGTTTTGCTAATTTTTGTGGTTAAAATATTCAGCAGCATTGCTTCCAGGTTCCCTCGTCAGAAATTGATCGCCTGGGTAACTCTCTTTTTCATTTCCAATATAGTAATTTTTTATATTTTGCATTTATCAGGTGTTGGACCTAGAGCTATGGGCATCGTCTTTTTTATTTGGGTAGGCATATTTAACTTGGTGGTTATTGCTCAATTCTGGGGTTTTGCCAACGACTTATACACGGAGGATGAAGGGAAACGTTTATTCCCTCTTATAGCTTTTGGCGCAGTCTTTGGAGGTTTTGCTGGAGGAATTATAACTAATTGGCTTGTGGAACCTCTGGGGAAATTTCAGTTGCTGCTTGTGTCAGGAGGAATACTGGGAATTTGTATTTTATTTACCTGGATTATTCATGGAAGGGAGATAAAAAGAATTGAGGCTAAAGTCTCAAAGGTCAGTCAAGAGGAAAAACTAAACGTAGAAGTACAGGAGAAGCCCCTTGAAAAGGGAGGAGCATTCCAGCTTCTTTTTAAAAGTCGATATCTTCTGTACATCGCTTTTTTTGTTCTTTTGATGAACTTTATCAACACAAATGGTGTATTTATATTAGACAAAGTAGCGGAAGTCGCTGCAGCCAAAACCACAGAAACGGAATTTATGACTAAATTCTATGCAAGCTTCTATAACATACAGAATCTCTTCGCCATGTTCGTTCAGCTATTTGTCGTATCTCGGATTTTTAAATGGTTTGGAGTTAGGGTGGCGATCTTCATCCTTCCATTACTTGCCCTGGGAGGATATTTCTTTGTGAGCCTTGGAGCATTTCTGGTACTAGTAAAATGGGTTAAAGCTTTGGAAAATGGTGCTGATTACTCTCTTGTGAATACGGCCAGGCATTCTCTCTTTCTAATCACTTCAAGGGAAGAAAAATACAAAGCCCAGGCCGTAACAAAAACCTTCTTCCATCGAGCAGGCGATGTGATGGCTGCCTTGCTTGTTTTCTTATGCACAACTTATCTAGCTTTTTTTAATATCGAAAATGTTGCAATGGTCAATGTTTTTCTGGTTTTGATCTGGATAATCATTTGCTTTTTAATCTTCAAAGAACATAAAAAATTATCAGCCAAAAGAACAGAGCATGTTGAATATATGAAAACTGATTAAAAGTAGGATAGGCAAGGCAAGCAAGATTAACGCAGATCTTTTACCTTGATGATTCCCCCCTCACCCTGAGCAATGTACAGATAGCCTTCATCATCCTTAGCAAGACCTTCCTGATTGTCCCCGAGGAAAGCATATTCTCTAACTAATTTCCCCTCAAGAGTTATCTCCACCAGGATGTTGTCTGCATCGCTGACGACGTTTAAATTCCTTGTTTTTTGATCATAATACATGCCTCCAGGATCATCCATCTTGAAGGGCAAAACCCGGATAATCCTGGCCTCGGCCTCATCAGCGTGGGTCGACTCAAGGGGTACCAGAATTTCTACTATACAAGGAGGGTCCCATTGATTACCTAAATAGAAAGTTCCGCCTTCAGGATGATCCTTATCAGCGACAAAAGCAATGGATTCAATCCCATTATCGTAGCCTTCCTGTTTTTGGAGAAAGTTAGAATTCCCCTGGAATTCTCTGTTGATAGGAAATATTCGCCTGACCTCTTTCTTATCAGGGTCAAACTCCAGAATGACATCATCCCCTTCTTTAACAATGTATAGAAGCCCTGATTGATGATTAACTGTTATTCCTTCCAAATCTCCGGGAATCTTTAGGTTAAAAACAGGGGTTCCATCAGTCCTTATTTCAGCAATCTCTCCTTCATCACTCACGATAAAAAGAGTTTTTCTGAGGCGATGAAAACAGATACCTGAAGGTTCCACAAAGCTTTGCTGGTCAATGTTTATTCCATACCCAGGAATTCCCAACCAATCTACAGGGAATCGAATGGTCGGCGAGTTTTCTTCTGGCGAACAACTTGCTAATAAAATTAAAGCACCCAGTAAAAAGAGCTTTGTTTTCATTCTCGATTCTTTTTTCATCTTTTTAAAGATATCCAAGAAGAGCCAAAGCTCATTCATTATAAGCTAATTGTTATTTCTTTAAAAGTGTGGGCTTGATGAATCAAGCCCCTAAACGGTTTGATAAATCAAATCCCTACAAATGCCAAAAAAAGAAATTTGTAATATTAAAGAAATTAATATCGATGGGATCAAACTTGTAAAATTTGAATTTTTAACAAGGAATAAAGTAAAAGCCAGAACTCAAAGGAAAAAACAAACGAAAATTCAAGTTTTGCATGTCTGATAGGCTCTACCCCAAATTATGCATGCAGGTCTTACAGCTCTGAGCCAAATTGCCAAAATTCAGGTTTTCCAAGTTTTCCAAGTTTTGAATGTCTGACCCCAAATGACAAATGATATTTTTGATTTGATTTTTTTTTAAAATGTAATTATATTATTAGAAAAATTTGAGGGGAAGTCTGAAAAACAGGAGGAACGGAAATGAGACGGAAAACATTCCTTACGATATCTCTATTCATCCTTGTCAGTCAAAGCTATGTGGCAAACGGACAGTTCACCCCTGCTGAAATTGCTCAAAGGAAAGAGATAGAGGAATTTCTCAAAACTGCAGAGATCGTAAGCTCCCAAGATATACCAGAAGGCGTTACAAAGCCAATCAGGCTCTTCTTAAAAAAAGGAGATGTTGAAAGGAGCGGAGCCTGGAAAAATCCCAAAGGGATGCAAAAGGGCCACCTTGAGGGATGGCAGTACGAAATAGCAGCTTACGAGATGGATAAACTTCTGGAGCTATACATGATTCCGCCCACTGTTGAGAGAAAGTTCAAAGGAAAACCAGGTTCTCTTCAGTTTTGGGTCGAAAGTCAGTTCAGCGAGCTCACTGTATTTGAACAAAAAATCGGAATTCCTCGTTCAAAACTCAACAACAAAGAGAATATGAAATATTTAACGAGGGCTTTTGACAGCTTGATCGGGAACGATGATCGAACACAGCAGAATATCCTCTTGACCAAAGATTGGCGTATGATTCTGATAGATCATTCTCGCTCTTTCCGGTCAAGCAAGAAATACACCAAGAAACTTATGTATGGGAAAAAGGGATTAAAAAAAAACGGAAATCGCCCTTTACTGTTCAGGCGACTTCCTCGGGCTTTTGTAGAAAAAGTCAAAGCTCTAAACTATGATAATATAAAAAATGCAGTAGGTCCCTATTTAAATGATAAGGAGATCAAGGCAATCCTACTTCGCAAGGAGCTTTTCCTTAAAGAAATTGAGAAGATGGTAAAGGAACAGGGCGAAGATAAGGTTTTATATTAATACATAAACTTAATTAAATGAGGATATATTTTATATATATAAGGCGGAAAATCAAAATTAAAAAGGAGGAAAGAAAAATGGGAAAAAGACTAATTATATTTTTCGGTCTGGTGATTGTCTTAGGATTCAGTATCCAATCCATAGCTCAATTCACTAAAGAAGAACTAGCAGAAAGAGAAAAATGGGAAGAATTCCTCAAGACAGCAGAAATTGTAAAACAAGTACAGCCTTTCGATAAGCGGGAAGCTGTAACCGAGCCCTGGGTTCTGACCCTGGAAAAAGACGGAGTCACAAATGACGCCATATGGAAAGATGTATCAGGCAGGACAAAAGGATTTATGGAAAGCTGGAAATGGGAAATTGCTGCCTACCGTTTAGACAAGCATTTAGGCTTGAATATGGTTCCGCCCACTGTGGAAAGAAGATTTCAGGGAAATCGTGGCTCCTGCCAATTATGGGTCGAGTCAAAGATGAGTCTCAAAAAGAAATACGAGGAAAAAATTAAGACCCCCTCTGTCAAAGTCTTTTATTGGAATAGAGCCTTCTACAACCAGAGGGCTTTTGATAACTTGATTGCGAATGAGGATAGACATCAAAATCAATATCTCATCACCGAGGATTGGCGTATGATCCTTATTGACCACTCCCGGTCGTTCCGGATTGCCAAGAAATTCACCAAAAAACTCATCTATGACGAGAAATATAAAGAAGGCCCAACGTTTATCATGAAGGAACTTCCCCGCGCTCTTTATGAGAAGATAAAATCTTTGGATGCAGAAGTGATTAAAGGTGTTGTCGGAGAATACCTGACAGATAAAGAAATCGAGGCCATGCTTATTCGGAAAGACCTGATAGTTAAGTGGATTGAGAACCGTATCAAGAAAATGGGGGAAGATAAAGTCTTATACGATTAGGAAGAGGCCTGCGCTTCTTTAATTGTTTTATAAATAGTAAGAACGTTCTGATCTTTCTCCCGTTTGTATTCAAATCCATCCATAAGCCTGCGGGAAAGGAAAACTCCAAGTCCACCTTTTTTCTCGCTCCTGATGATCTCCTGGATATCAGGCTCCTCTAATCCTCTAGGGTCAAACGGAACGCCCCAATCCCTTATTTCCAGAAACATCTTTCCCTCGTCCAACCAGATCTTAAGAAAGATCTCACCTTTATCATTTGGATAGGCATATCTGATAATGTTTACGCATATCTCCAGCAGCGCGAGTTCTATTTTAAAGTAATCCTTATCTGAAACACTCAATCCTTCTAAACTTTTCTTCAAAAAAGTTCTCATCTTATCTAACTCAGCCAAATCACTTGCAATTTTTAATGTATTCATCCTCGTTTTCTTTCTACTCTATCTTCATCTAAGTTCTATTCTCTCGACTTTGAGGGAAAGGAGTTTTTGCTTTCCTCCGCTTGGCTCTTGGATAATTTATACAAAAGAAAAAGCGATGTCAAATGCTAAATGAAATCTATTCCAAAAGTTTAATTTCAGAGGCAAAAAGGGCTGCCCATCTAAAGGATGGGTCTATTTCTACGGTTTTTCTAAGGTATTCTCTAGCTCGAATTTTTTCTCCAAGGGCATCACATGCCATTGAAGCCCAAAGATAATATTGGGGCTTTATTTTCCTACTGTGCTCGATCAGGCTTTCACTCTTTAATTTCATCTCATTCAAAAGCCTCTCTGCTTCATTACCCTCTCCGAGTTTTCGCAGTGAGAGAGCCTTGTAATACGAATGGACCATAGGAACTCCTGTTGTTTCTACTTTGACTTTATTGATATACCTTTCTGCCCTTTGCTTATTCCCCATCTTCTCATAGCATAGTCCTATAAAGAAATATTCTCTTGTGAATAAAGGATGCAGAGGTCTTCCCGTTCCCAGATTTTCTGGATATTGCATAGCTTCGAAAAAGTCATTTATTGCTCTTTTGTATTTTCCGTTCGTCATATAAGAATAAGCTCTTCCCAGGTGAGCGAGCACGAATATCTCCCTTGCACCTGTCCAACCCTCCCAGGGAAGAAAAGTATTGCTCTTCAATATTTTAAGTGCTTTTTCGTATTGCCCGGTGTCCACATAATATTGCGCTCTTTTGAGCACGTAATTGAAGTTCTTCTTTACAGTACGAGGAGCTTCTCTATAAAGTTTCGCTCTTGCAGAGTGTTCCTTGGTTAAAGCGTATAATTCATCAAGAGCCAAATAAAGACGATAATCATCTGAGGAAAAAGAGAGCGCCTTTTCATACAGCGCTCGAGCCCTCGCATAATCTTTAAGCTTCTTCCAGTAAATTTCTCCAAGGTTTCTGTAGATCACGGGAAATGCGGGTGAAAAATCTGCTGCATTTTTAAAGTATTCCAATCCTTCCTCCCATCTCAGCTCAGCCACAAGAAGATTTCCAAGATAGTAGTGCGCTTTCCAATCAGAAGGATTATGTTCTATAGCTAGTTTCAGCACACTTTCGGTTTCAACTCTGAAGGGGAAAACATAATCTGGACTGCAGGTTGCTGCTTTTTTAAAGTATGCTGCTGCTTCTTCTTTGCGCCCGACTTTGTCGCTAAAGAATCCTAGATAGTAATAAAGGATCGGATAATCTCTGGCGTTTATATTTTCGCTATAAATCTCGAGTACACGAATGGCATCATCTGTGAGGTTCATTTCTGAATAGTCAACAGCCACTTCAAGATAATATTCTGGATCCGTCCTTAAAATATCGAGCTCGCTTTCTCCTGAGAGCAGCTTTCTCTCCAAAATTGCAAGAGGAGAAATCGGGTCCTCTTTTAAAGCAGATTCAATTAGTATTTCAGCTCCTCTCTTATTATTAAGATGTCTTTCTGAAGCGGCAAGCATAACTCTTGCTTTCAAATCAACGGGATTATTCCTGATTGCCTCTCTCAACAATTCTCCTGCCTTTCTATAATTTTTCTTTTTAAACTCCAGAGAAGAAAGTAGATAAGGAGCAACGTGCCTGTAAGCAGCTCTTCTCGAGACCATGTAAAGATCCTCCTCTGAGCCCTGCATGATTCCGAGCCTTATTTTAGAAAGACCTCTATAATAGCGCGCCGTATGGTCGTCTTCATTTCTTTTAAGTACCCTCTCAAACAGGTCAAGTGCTTCTTTAGTTTTTCCTGTTTTGTAATAAAGTATTCCCAGCCATTTATGGGCAGGAGAAAATTCAGGGTCTGCTTCGAGTGCCTTCTTGAAATAGTAAATGGCTCCCTCCTTATCCCAGTGCTTCATCGAATAATAACCTTTGAGAAAAATTATCTCCGTCGAATCACTCTCCTGCATTGAAAAGTCTGGCTGGAGCTCAGGAGGGGGAACCTCCTTTCTTTCTGTGGTGTAGTCTATAATTTTCTGCCCGTATTGATCCAGGAACTCAAGTGTATAAATTCCCCGGCTTTTTCTCGAGGAAATCTCCTGTTTATAAAATCCATCGGGAGAGATATCCAGCCTCTTTGAAAAAATCTGCCTTTCTCCACGGAAAAGCCTTATTTCAGCATTATTGAATGCCCTCGTGGTGTTAAGAGCAATGAAGACTCCTTCCTCTCTTAGTTCCATGTTCAGAGCAGCATCTGGATTTGCCTTTACAAACCCATGCATATTCTTTAATGGATACCACCACTCATCCCATTCCTCGATAAGATGAGGCTCGAAAATCCAGGTATCGCCCTGAGTGAGAAGCCTCCCAGCCTGGACTTCTATATACTGACCATCTTCATCTGTAAGAATATCCTCCCAAATAGTACCGCTGGGAGCCGTTCCCCACGTCCAGAACTTTTTCCCAGGACTTACATATCTCGAAGCATAGTGAGCTGTGCCGTTATCTTCCTCGTAATTGTAAGAGCCGTTGTAATCTCCAGGGATTCCGCAGAAATAATCGTGAGCATGGGCTGTATTTTTATACCAGGAAACATCTTTTCCTTGATAGACAGGCCAAGACCTTGGACTCTTCCTGCTTCCGGCATAAGTGTATTCAGCAGGAGGAAATACAACTCTTGTCTCCCTCCTGGCATGGGTTGCAGCATTTGCCCAGAAATACCCGTTGTTATGAGTAAGCGTCCTGTTGTAAAGCCTTATCCTGGTTTTGAAGTAAGACCTGTCGGGGAAAATGCTTATAAATACTTCCCACTTCATCCTTCTCACCCACTCTTCTGTCCCAACCACACAGGTAATGCTCCCGTCAGCGTTGTTGAGAATCTTGTAATTTACAGGGGAAAAAGTGTTTACAGTATGGCCTAGGGTTGGAAAGTTCCACTCAATCCCACCAGAGAGCCAGGCACCTCTCAAGGCTACAAGGCCCGGCTTCATCACCCGATTATGATAAATGAAGTCAAAATTGTTGTTTGTTTTATCGATAGCAGCAAGAACTCTTCCTCCCACATCGGGCAGAATCAGAAGTTGTATATAATCGTTTTCCATAACAACTACTCTGTATTTTCCTGCAATCTTCTTCCGGGTTATATCAGTCTGCATCGGATAAGGATAAACCCTTAAGTTCCAGAGAGGAGGACTCGGATCATCAGGACCTGTATAGTATGTGGGAATATTCATCTCAATTTCTTTTACCCTCACCTCTCCTGAAACCGAGAGGCATATGATCAGGATTGCTGGGATTAGCACAATTGAAAGAATGATTTTTCTTTTCATTTCTTTCTCCATATTAATTTTTCGGATTCTGGTTCACTTAATCTTCCCTCATTCATAATTATCCATATTTTCTACTTTTTTTGACAGTAAGTTTTTCCTATGCTATAAATTTTTTGCTCAAAATTAAAGATGAACAAAAGAGAAAACTCCCCTCCTTTCAACATAATATTAGATTCATGTTTCTTATTTTGAAGTCAAAGACAACTGATAAATAAAAGTGCAAGGGTATTATTCTGAAAAATTATCAGCAGAACGGCTGCAACTCTGCTACAAGATCGCTCCTCCACGAGTTAAACAATACCTCGAAGCTGAAATTGAATTTGTTTTGAAGAAGATAGGGTCGGCAGACCTGGTTCTTGAGCTCGGATGTGGCTACGGCAGGGTTCTCCAGAAACTTGCGGAAAAAGCCAAAATCATCTTTGGCATCGACACATCACGCGCCAGCCTATCTCTGGCACAGAAAATAATTGGCAATATTCCCTCTGTACATCTTTCTGTCATGAACGCTGTTGATCTGGGCTTTTGCGACCGGAAGTTTGATACTGTGATCTGCATACAAAACGGAATCTCAGCGTTTAAGGTAAATAAGCAAAGATTAATCGAAGAGTCGATTCGGGTCACGCGCTCTGGAGGAACAGTGCTTTTTTCTAGCTATTCGGAACGATTCTGGAAGGATCGTCTTGAATGGTTCAGACTTCAATCTGAATATGGACTAATCGGCGAGATTGACGAGAGTGCTTCAAAAGATGGGATTATCATCTGCAAAGACGGATTCAGGAGCGATACAATCAGCCCAGATGAATTTATCTCATTGACTTCAGGTTATGGCATTGGACCCATAATCACAGAAGTTGGCGGCTCAAGCATATTTTGTGAAATACTTGTTGAATAATACCACTACACATCCAAACTCGGGAAACTCAAAAGAGAAAATCTTTAGGGCTTTAAAAAAAAGGACTGGGAATTTCGTTATTTAGATATTTTATTGTCTCGGATTTTTGTTATTTAAATGTTTCGCTACCTGGAATCAGATGGAGGAACAACGCCGAATAATTGAACTCTATTATTATCTCTTTCCACAACATAGACATAGCCTCTGCTATCAATGGCAATATCGACCGGATATCGAATTTGGCCGCTATTTGTTCCTGGAGTTCCCCATTTAGCTATAAGCTTACCATTTTCATCAAATTTCTGAATCCTATTGCTGCCAGAATCAGCCACATATACAAAGTTTAAATTATCAATATATATTCCTTGGGGATTGTTAAACTCGCTATCGGCTGTGCCTCTTCTTCCCCATGAAGCAATAAATTCCCCTTCTAAAGAGAATTTTTGAATCCGGACTCTATCAATGACGAAAACTTCATTTTTTTGACTTACGGCAATTCCTTTTGGATAGACAAAATCGCCATTTGCAGTGCCCTGCTTTCCCCATATTTTCTTTAAAACACCCTGACTGTTGTATTTCTTTACGCGGTGGTTTCCAGAATCAACAACATAGATATCATTATTACTATCAACCGCAACTCCAGATGGAGTTCTAAACTGGAGATTTCCACTGCCTTCCGTGCCCCATTTTCTGTTATAAGTCCCTGCCTTATCAAATTTCACAAAACTGTGAGCTTTTGCATCCGTGACATATACATTGCCCTGATTATCAACAGCAATGCTCGTAGGATTCTTTAATATCTTGAATTGTTTTCCGGAAGCTCCCCAGGCGGTCTGGACTTTCCCTTCTGGATTAATCTTCTTCATCTTAATCCGTCCCGAATCAACAATATAGATATTATTATCCTTGTCTATTGCTATTCCAGAAGGCTGAACGAATAGCTCGCTCGCAGGCCCACCCCATTTAAGAAGATAAGCGTACTTATTAGGAGTCAGGGCCATTTTAACGACTACAGATTCCTCACCTTCCACCTTTATATCGTCTTCCCATTCTGCGTAATTCTCTTTCACTACTTTTATTTTATGAGAACCAAAGGGCACAATCGGCAGTACACAGTTGGTCGCTTTTGCTGTATCCTGACCGTCGAGATAAACCTTTGCTCCCATCGGAGTGGATTTTACTTCCACGTCCATCCCGGCCCTCTCCAGGTTATATTCTTTTCCTGTAGTGGCCTGAGTGATGAAGAACTCATCTTTAACTGACTTGTAGCCTTCTTTTTCTATTTCAATGACAATTTTAGGGTTGGAGGTTCTGTATATTTCAGGAGAAAATCCTATTTCCTTGCCGTTGACTTTTATTTTTGCCTCTTTGGGTACAGTCGAGATCTCAACAGAATATTCTGTGACCAACCCTAAAAATTGTTTCTCAGCTTGCCCTATTAAGGCTACAACCTCGGGATCAAGTATATTACGGGTTATCTCCTTTGCATAAGGATAACTGACCGCGAACATGCTCTTGAATTCACTCAAGGCAGAATACGCATCACCCTGCTCAGCGGAAGCGAGACCTAGCCATAAATAAATATCTGCCCCCAATTCTTTCTGCCTCTTGTGGTCTGAAACGTTAAAAACCTCAGCAAGCAGAGGCCTCAGGGAGCTTATGGCCTTTTCAAAATCTTTATCCAGTCTTATAAGTTTCCGGCCTTCTTCTATCTTGATTTCAATCTCTGCTACAATTTCAGGCTGAGATTTTGCAGGCCCGCCCAGGCCTCCTGCTTCTTCCCTGGCCAGTTCCCTTTCGCTCACCTCATCGACATTCATGGCATGAATATAGCCAGAGGATCCTTGCCAAGTAACCTTGTACCAATCTCCTATTTTGCTCTCAGCATCCAAAATTGTATTAAGAGGAACTCTGGTAAGAGTCTTCCCTCCGATTGCACGCGTTGCTTTTACACTTGCATTATCAAGAATAACCTTTATTTTAAGGGGAGCTGCCTCAAGAGAAACGAGCAGGAAAAAAAGAAGAAAAATACTTAATAATTTTATTCCTCCGCTAAAATTCTTTGATTCCATTTTACCCTCCTCTCTTAAACCATATGCGTTTTTCCTGACAGCTCAATCAATTTCTTATCTTTATATTTTATCTTCTTTTGTAATTTTCCAGACATCTCCTTGTTTTTCCACTGTCCAGATTATTTGTCCCTCAAAAACCTTTGTCTTCTGACCAGTTTGTTTACTGACAGCAGTCGAGAAATTAGAAAATTTTACGTCGGCATGTTTTCTATCTTTAAACCTAATCGAAATGCTCGCCTTGTCTACGATAGACGTTATATCATCATAATAATTAAAGATATCCATCGTATCCGATCTTTTTGTGCTCTGAAGATCCGGAGACCCGACATAATAGAGAATTGCTGGGAGGTCTTTTTCCTCCTCGGCTTTCCTCAGGATTTCTATTATTTGCCTAATTTCATTCTTGGAATCAGCTTCATAAATGACATTATCCGCCAAATTCCAATATTTTTTAGCCTCTTTGTGATCTTTATCCAATTCTAAAATCTTCTCCATTTCCTGCATGCTTTTTCTATAGTCTCTGTTATTATAACTGCTGATCCCGGTCTCAAGCATTTGGGCGATCATAATTTCATTCTTCGCTTTATCTATAAAGTCTTGGGCTGCTTTGTTCTCGGGGTATCTAGCAGTAACTTCTTCTGCAAGCCTGATCGTCTCGTCATAATCGCCTTTCTCAAAACTTTCATTAGCCCTGTTCAATTTATCCTCTGTACTGCCAGGAATGATAGCGCTTGTCTGGGGAGACTGTGGAGGTTCTTCTGTTTCTATCTTTTTTTCGGTTTCATTGACTTCCGGTTTTTTTCCCTCCGCTCCCGGAGTTTGAGCAACAAGAGCTTCATCTATTTTACCTTTTGCTTCACTTAAGTATTCCCGGGCTTTTATGTTTCCTGCATCTTCGGCGAGAACCTCTTCTGCAAGTCTTATTGTCTCTGCATAGTCCGCTTTATCAAAGCTCTCGTTGGCCCTGTTCAGTTTATCTTCTATACTACCAGGCACCGCAGCTTCTGGAGGCACGGATAAAGGATGTTCTTCTGCTCTCGTTCCTTTGAATAGGCCTGAAAGAAAAGGTATTTCTCCTTTCTTTTGGTAGGAAAAATAGCCCCCTCCTACAGCAGCCAACAGAATCACTGCTGTAGAAATGGCTAGGATAGGCCACACTTTCCGCTTTTTCTTCGTCAATAAGGTTGGGAGTTCCAGTTCCTCCTTAACCATGGTCATAGGTATTGTCTTATCTGATATTTGCTCAAAATTGTGCAAATCTGTAGCAAGCTCAGCACAGTTTTGGTAGCGACCTTTCGGATCTTTAGCTAAAGCCTTACAGACTATCCGTTCAAAACCAACTGGCAGGCCTCTTTTCACTTCAGTCAGAGCAACTGGCTCTTCATTGATAATTTTATAAATTACTGTTGTAATACTTTGAGCTTGAAAAGCCCTTTTTCCCGTGAGAAGTTCATAAAGAATACTCCCCAATGAGAATATATCTGAACGCCTATCTACCTTTTTCCCCATAACCTGTTCTGGGGACATGTAACTTGGCGTACCCAACGTTGTCCCCGCTTCAGTCAAGGTCGATGTTTCAAGTCGAGCCACGCCAAAGTCAACAATAAAAGGTTTCCCCTCTTTATCCAATAAAATATTGGCAGGCTTAATATCTCTATGGATGATTCCGTTATCATGAGCATAATCTAAAGCTTTGCATAATTGATCCATGAGCTGGATTACTTCTTTAGTGGAAATTTTTTCACCTGAACTGATCACCTTTTGGAGACTCTTGCCCTCAATCAATTGCATAACAATATAAGTCATGTCTTTCTCTCTGCCGACATCATAGATAGTAATAATATTTGAGTGTGTTAGCTTGCCTGCAGCCTGAGCCTCCCTCATGAACCTTTCCATCATTTCTTCTCTGTCACCTTCCTCAGAGACCAGGTCGAAGCGTATAGTCTTGATGGCCACTTCTCGATTTATGTCGGGATCAAGAGCTCTATAGACAATCCCCATGGCTCCCTTTCCAAGGATGCTGGTGATTTTGTATTTACCTATATTTTTCATTTTTCCAGACTTAAGGCTGCACTTATTCTTATAGAGTGGGGCATGATAACCATAACGTCCTTTTATGGTTGCAAAGGATTCGCCTACTGTCAATCATCAGTAAAGAGGATTTTGCAAGGTGGTTATTAATTTCATTCCCTCATCTAAGAAGGTTAGAACGTTCATCTCAAGCGAGGAGGAATTATCATTTAAATGTAACCCGCTTAAAAGGAAACTCCTGCGCTGCCCCTTACTTAAAAGCGAGTATCCCTCCACCCATAAAGCCACTAATTTCAGCTTTTTCCGTATCACCTCTTAAAAAAATATAATAGAAAGATTCCGTTGTCAAGAGGAGTTTAGGTCTATTTTTTGCCAAAGAGTATCGAATCATGGTAAAAGGATTTTGAACATTGAAATATAAAGAAATGTATGGTAGAGAGCCCATTTTTAGAAGAGGCTATAAAACAATAAGGGAAAAACGCAACCTTTTACAGATGGAAAACAAACCCCAAAGTGCGGCTTCCTTTCGTAAAAAACTGCGCGGCTGGTATGAAAGACACCGCAGGAAGCTCCCCTGGCGAGAAATCCATGATCCTTACAAAATCTGGATCTCCGAAGTCATGCTTCAGCAGACAACTGTTCAGACCGTTCTCCCTTACTATAGAAAATGGATAGAACTTTTCCCCGATATCGAGAGCCTAAGCCAAGCCCCTCTTCAGAAAGTTCTTAAAGCCTGGCAGGGATTGGGTTATTATCAAAGAGCGAAAAATTTGTACAGGGCTTCCAAGATAATAATGGATAAATTTGGAAGCAAAATTCCTCAGGAGTATGAAGAGCTGAGAAAATTACCGGGATTCGGCCCTTACACAACAGCTGCAGTTCTCAGCTTCGCTTTTGATAAATCCTATCCGGCACTGGATGCCAATGTGCGCCGAGTTTTGATGAGGCTGATTGCCTTTCAAGGCGAAGCAAATCCCAAAAACGATAGAACTCTCCTTAAATTTTTCAAAATCTACATTCCCCTAAAAGAAATGAGTCTTTTCAATCAGGCCTTAATGGAGCTCGGTGCTTTGGTTTGCCGGCCTAAAAATCCTATCTGTCTCCTCTGCCCTATAAGCAAGTTCTGCCAAGCTTTTGAAAAAGGCGAGCAGGAAGTTATCCCCCGCCCTAAAAAGAGAGATTATCGCAAGATTGAGGCGGTCGTCGCCATCATCAGAAAAAATGGAAAGTACCTGATTCAAAAAAGAGCTCCAAAGGGCCTCTTAGCAGACCTCTGGGAGTTTCCTGGTGGAAAAAGAGAAGAAGAAGAAAACCTGGAAGAGGCACTCCATCGGGAAATAAAAGAGGAACTTTCTGTTGAGATAAAAGAGGAAAGATTCCTTACAAGAGTCCATCATGCCTATACTCAATTTCAGGTAACTCTTTATGCCTATGAATGCAGCCTAAAAAATGAAATCTGCCTTGATAAGGATCACCATAGGTGGGTTACGCTCAAAGCATTGCACCGCTATCCTGTTCCTTCTGGAAGCGCAAAGATTGCTAAATTTTTGGAGGAAAGAGAAAAAATTCAACAGGCGAAATGAACACAGAAAGAATTGAAGTCACCTATCAATTTGTCAATTATGGCGAAGATTTAAGACCTTCTAAAGGCGTACTGATTCTGGATGTAGGGATGAAAACCGTGCCCGGGGTCATTGACCACCACCATTCTGAGGCCGAAGTCGAATGCACAGCATCTTTAATCGCCAAGCATCCTAATCTTGTCCTGGACCATATAAGGGAGAGCACGGCAGAAGAAAAAAAAGAAACCCTTAAACTAAGAATCGTAACCCACCGCCTTCCTGACTTTGATTCTATCTCCTCTATTTTCCTCGCCTTAAAACTTATAGAAACAGGCAAAATCAATCCCTCTATGGAAAAAATAGCTCAATATGCCAGGATGGTCGATTCCTCTTCTTTACCCAAGGATATTGATCTTACCTGTACTCCATACTCTATTCTTCGTGCACTCTTTACCGAAATAAAAAGAGGAGAAGAAGAGAGCAACCTCGAAAGGACAAGAGAGGGCTTAAAATTTATGAATTTCTTGTATTCCAAGTCAGAAGAAGGATATGAAATCCTTGAGAATAAAGCGCTTTTTTCAGGAATTGACAGATACGGATGGGCAGTGAGAAAAGCGGAAGATGATTATTTTAGCTATTTATCTGATATCAGCAGAGCTCGGAAAATCATCATCTATTTGCCCCTGACTCAAGGAAGCGGCAAAAGAAAAGTCGATGGTCTCGTCATCAAAAATCCAAAAAGTTTTCTTCTTAAGGAATGGGCCCGCAGAGATAGGGAGAATTCTCCCTTACAGAAAGGCTTTGGCTTGCTCGTAACAAATTTTTGGAATAAAAGATACATTCTTGGAGTTGACCCAGAGAAGGAGGTGAATCTCAAAGGACTCGGAGACTTGCTGAACAAAAAAGAGGCCGAAAAGAGAACTAAGACGGGAAGGGCTTTTACTTTCCGCTGGTACGACGGGAGCTGCCCCTTTTTCAACTTCCGGATCATCGACTCTCCCCAGGACGGGACGAAGTTAAGCCAGGAGGAAATTGTCAATACACTTCTTTTCTTCGGTCAAAATGTGGATTCAAAAGCTCCCTGAGTTACTTTATTTCAATCTTTATCTGTTAAAGAAAATTCTTATCAGTAACGGACTTTTTCCGGGGAAAGTTATAAATCTTCTTCTCCCCTGAACACTAAATTATTTCTTGCGTCGCAACGTCACTTTTCGCACACCCTTCACCTGGCGAAAATTGGCACCTTGGCTTATGCAATTGAGTACTCGATCACGATCGGTAACGATAGAACCGGATATAGCATCGAATCCATAATCAAAAAATACTGTCGATAAAGGAGTACTTGGACCAAGCATCATTCTGTAAGCATCTGGTGCAATGAGATTCATGATGCCTCCCAACGTATGGTTAATCAATGTCGTGCTGGTTACGGCCACTACCTCAGCCTGCGGGAGGAGAGTCTCGATCTCATTGCTTGTTATATCCCCAGGACGGCCACGTCCCGGGAGTTCAAAGACCCACAATTTTTTAGCCTTCGCTTTAAGACTCTTGACGAATGGGAAATGTCCGATAACCGCTATCCGTTTTCTTTCTCCTCGCGAGCGGATTTCGTCTTCGGCATTCAAGTCAACACACAGGGACTCATCAATAGGCAAAATCGAATTTATGGCAGCGATTCCAATCGAAGCCTCCAGAATTCGGCTGGAAAGGGATAATTCTGCCAATGCTCTTGCGCCAATTGGAAGAAGATTCCCAGCAGATTCCACCTGGTGGCCTTCAGAGGGAAGGATGGAGGTTGCCATGGTAGAGGCAAGACCGCAGCGAAATGAAGTGACCGCTGTCCAATAGACACAGGCACGAATATCCGATACTTTGGAATCGGAATGTATAGAGTATAGGATGTCTTTCAGTAAAGCCTTCGTCTTCTCCATTAATTTTCTCTGGTCTCCCAGACAAAGCTTATAACACATGAAAAATTATCAGTCAATCGGCCCCCCGGACCGAACCCGAAACTGAGCCCAGGACTGAACCCAGGACCGAGTGTCAATGCCACGAAAATACTCCCGGTTTTGTGCCATGCAAGAATGTCTGATTCCTAGCAACGGTAAAATGTCCGGTTTGACTTTCATCTAGATAACTCTTCCTAAGTATCAATTGTATTGAAAGGAAGGCGGATGCCTTTTCCATGGATGATCAGCTGGAATTTACCTTGATTTTTTTCTTTCCTAGCTATACCTTAAGTTTTCAGAAAACATATCAATATCAAAAGGAGGATTTAGCAATGAAACAAAAGTTCATTTTCCCTGCCATTCTTTTATTCTTGATTCTATTGTCGGTTAATCAACGGGCTGAGGATAACTGCTCAAGCTTTTTGGTGACAAAAGGAGCCTCAAAAGACGGGTCGGTCATGATAACCTATACCTGTGACGGGGAATTCCTTCCCCATCTCGAATACATTCCTGCTCAAGACCATGATCCCGGCTCAACCGTAGAAATCAGGGGAAGAGACGGCAAGATCAGAGGCGAAGTCAAACAGATCCCCCATACTTATGCCGTTGTCGGTTTGATGAATGAGCACCAACTGGCTATCGGTGAAACCACATTCGGGGGCCACAGGGAGCTCCGAAATCCGGACGGACTTCTTCATTATTTCTTTTTGATGAGACTTGCCCTCCAGCGAGCCAAAACTGCCAGGGAAGCTATTAAAGTCATGGCTGAACTGGTCAAGGAATATGGGTATGCGAGTACAGGGGAATCCTTTTCCATTGCTGATCCCAACGAAGCTTGGATCATGGAGATGATCGGTCCGGGACCGGGCGGAAAAGGAGCGCATTGGGTGGCGCTGCGGATTCCAGACGGATACATTTCCGCCCATGCCAATATGTCTCGCATCGGGCAGTTCCCTTTAAACGATCCCGAAAATTGTATATACTCCGCAAATGTTATCTCCTTTGCTGAAGAGAAAGGTTATTATAATAAAAAATCCAAAAAACCATTCAGTTTCCGTTATGCCTATGATCCCCCAGAGCCTTCATCACTCAGGACTTGTGCTGCCCGCGTCTGGAGCATGTTTCGCCGAAGCGCGCCATCTCAGAATTTTTCCCCGAATTTCCAGCGTGGCAAAAAAGGCACAAAACCTTATCCCTTGTGGATCAAGCCTGACCAGAAGCTTTCCTTGCAGGATGTGATGAATATTATGCGTGACCATTATGAGGGAACTGATTTTGATATGACCAAAGGGATAGATGCCGGGCCATTCGGATGCCCTGTGCGCTGTCGAGATCTCACCTGGGAAGTGGACGCCGTCAAATACAGCTGGGAGCGTCCCATATCTACACAACAGACCGGATTTTCTTTCATTTCCCAGTCCCGGGCATGGCTCCCTAATCCCGTAGGCGGTGTCTACTGGTACGGCGTGGACGACACGTATACAACCTGTTATATTCCTCTCTACTGCTGTATTCAAGATCTGCCCAAGCCATTCACTGTCGGAGATCTCCAAAAATTTTCATGGGATTCAGCCTGGTGGGTGTTCAATTTTGTGGCCAACTACGCCAACCTGAAGTATTCCTACATGGTTCAAGACATACAAAAAGTACAGGCAGCCCTGGAAGATAAGTTCCTCTCTCTTCAGCCAGCGATTGAAAAAATGGCTCTCGAGTTATACAAAACAGATCCAAAGCTCATGGTTCAATATTTGACTAATTATTCAGTCAGCCAGGGAGAGCAGGTGGTCAAACGCTGGATCGAACTGGGTGAGTACCTGCTGACAAAATACAACGACGGCTATGTCAAAGATGACAAGGGACGACCTCGTGGTATCGGATATCCCTCGGAATGGCTTAAAGAAGTTTTAAAATCCAAGCCCAAACAGTTCAAGCTGCCTAAATGGGGTGAGAAGACGAAAGACTGACGGCCGCGTAGCGTGACCAAAACTCCGATCAGCAGATTTTCCAGGTGATTATTTCTTCTTTTTCAATCCAAGTTTTTTCTCAATATCCAGATCAATTTTCCCTCCAGGACAATCAATGGAAGGAAGCAAGGGTTTGATATCCAAAACTGGTGTTTTGTCAAAAGCGTCGATGCCTCTTACATGAAGGATATTACCTTCAACCTTTTCAAGTTTTATTACGCTCAAACCGACAGGGTTTGGACGATTTGGAGATCTTGTGGCAAACAATCCAAAAGGACGTGAGCTGCGGGGTGGTCGAACTGGAGTATGCCAGCCTTTAGAAAGATGCATATGATAGATTACGATGATGTATTCATATTTCTCAAGATCCCGCAGTGCCTCCTGATATTCTGGATACACTTCAATAGTACCTTTATTTTCAGGCTGAAGGATTCCCTGCCTTGGAGCTCCCGTTTGAGGCGTTAATTCAGTATGGAATATACCAATGGGGTGATAAACTATTTTCATTGGGTCCTCTTTTATTTGTTCATCAGATTGGATTGTTCTAGCCAGCAATGGAATAGCGCATCCAATCAGGAGTAAAACTACTAGACTCAGATAAACCGTTTGTTGAAATAGCCAGTGGTGATTCATTGTCTTATTCTCCTTTTATAGGTTATATGACCTATTCTTAATAACATTTTTATATAATACAACATTTTATTAGCACATTGACCAGGTGTGTTTTGAGTGTGATAAGCTCACTCAGCTATTTCAGATGGTGGCAATTTAGATAAATGGTGAGGGATTTGTGGCAAACACCAAAACGAAATTCATATCATCTCGCTCTTGGATGATGGGTTTAGAAGTTCGAATTTGTATTATTGGCGGAGAGGGTGGGATTCGAACCCACGGTTCCGGCATTAACCGGAACAATCGCTTAGCAGGCGACCCTGATCAGCCACTCCAGCACCTCTCCGCGGTACTCTTGATGGCTATGCTATTCTATCATTTTTTAGATTGTAATCAAAATTAATCAGCAAGCAACTACTATTTTTCGGTATTCAGTATGCGTTTGATAAATCAGAACTCAATGAATCAAAAAATGTGGGCTTGATGAATCAAGCCCCTACACAATATGTATCATATCCTCATAATAGATAAAAATTTCTACGAAATCTTCAAAAAGTGGACTTGATGAATAAAACGCCTACAAATTATTTGTACGATTAACAAGGCAGGTTTTTTGAATCTAACCACAAGAAATTTGTGGATGGCGGAGGGAGAGGGATTCGAACCCCCGTTCCGGTTGCCCGGAAAGCGATTTTCAAGACCGCCGCCTTAAACCACTCGGCCATCCCTCCAAGGATTTATATATTTTACCTTCTAGACCGATGGCAAGCAAGTCAACAGTTACGGCCTGCCCTTCGGATTGTGCCTGTCTCTATTATCTTCGAAGATATAAAACAATTTTATTTAAAAAAGGTGGGTTTGATAAATCAAACCCCTACAAGCATATATATCAAGCCCCTGCATAATATGAATAACTAAGTAATTTTATCCAGACCATTCATGTAAGACCGCAAAACTTCAGGAATAACAACTGAGCCGTCCTCCTGTTGACAGCTCTCCAGAATGGCGCTGACTGTCCTTCCCAGAGCTACTCCAGAACCGTTCAAAGTATGAACAAATTCAAGCTTCGACTTTTCCTTTCTACGAAAACGAATGTTAGCTCTTCTTGCCTGGAAATCCTCACAATTTGTACAGGAGGAAATTTCCATGTATTTCTTTCGGGCAGGCATCCAGAGCTCCACATCATAGGTTTTAGCCCCTGCAAAGCCCATATCTGCGGTGCAGAGGACAACCACTCTGTAATGCAATCCCAACCTTTTTAAGACTTCCTCAGCATCAACGGTCATTTTTTCAAGTTCCTTGTAAGAATCTTCGGGCAAAGAAAAACTCATGAGCTCAACTTTGTTGAACTGGTGCTGGCGAATAAGCCCTCTTATATCTTTCCCGTAGGAGCCAGCCTCCCGTCTGAAACAAGGAGTGTAAGCCACAAATCTCTTGGGGAGAGAATCGTCCTCAAGAATCTCATCCTGATAAAGGTTAGTGAGAGGAACCTCTGCGGTAGGAATCATGTACCACTTATAGCCTCGCAGCTTGAAAAGGTCATTGTCAAACTTAGGCAAATTCCCTGTTCCCATAAGGCTCCTTTCATTGGCTATAAAAGGTGGGATTACCTCTTGGTATTCCTTTTCCTCTGTATGAACATCAAGCATAAAATTGATCAATGCTCTTTCAAGCTTAGCCCCTGCGCCAAAATAGACAGCAAACCTCGAACCCGCGATCTTGGCCGCTCGCTCAAAATCCAAAATGCCTAAGTTTTTCCCGATCTCCCAATGAGGCTTGATAGGGAATGCGAATTTCGGCTTCTCGCCAAACTTCCGGACTTCAACGTTTTCCTTAGAGCTCTTACCTTCAGGAACAGACTCGTGGGGAACATTAGGAATAGAGAGCGAGATTTCCCTGAGCTTTTCCTCAAATTCTCTCAGTTTCTCCTCAAGTTTCTTTATCTCCCCACCCACATTTTTCATTTCCGAGATGACCGAAGCAGGATCTTTCCCTTCTTTTTTCTTCTGGGCCACGAGCTCGGAGGCTTTGTTTTTTTCATGACGAAGGCTCTCAATCTTTATAAGATAGTCTTTCTTTTCCTGGCTGAGCTTTATAAATTTATCGAGACTGAGCTTAATTCCTCGAGCTTTAGTCTTTTTTACGATAAAATCAGCGTTTTCCAGCACATATTTTGGGTCTAACATGCCGCAGATTATAGCATAAGTACTTCAATTTTAAAATTCTCGTGTTGACTCAATTAGGGGATTAAAATATAGTTAAAAAGGATGAAACAGAAGACACAATTTAAAGGCTATATTCAGGTTTATACAGGAGATGGAAAGGGAAAAACAACTGCGGCTCTGGGCCTTGCCCTTCGGGCAGCCGGGTATAAACATAAGGTTTACATCGGGCAATTTCTCAAAGGGCAGGAGTACGGAGAGCTTTTATCGGCTAAGAAACTACAACCTTACATAACTATTGAGCAATTCGGACGAAAAGGTTTTATCCACGTGACAAAAGACCCGGACGAAGAGGATATAAAAAGAGCCAGGAGAGGACTGAAGAAATGCCGGGACGCCATGCTTTCTCGAAAATACAGGATAATTGTCCTGGATGAGATAAACGTGGCTGTCGACTTTAATCTTCTAACAGAAGAAGAAATCCACGAATTTCTCGATAAAAAACCTGAAGATGTAGAAATTATCCTGACGGGAAGGTATGCCCCTCCTTCCTTCCTAAAAAGAGCAGATTTAGTTACTGAAATGAAGGCAAAAAAGCACTATTACAAGAAAGGAGTGAAGGCAAGAGAAGGAATCGAAAAATAGGAGAATAAGAGAGGAGCTGTCCACCCATGGAAAGAGAAAAATTCGAAAAGCTCACCGAAGAAGCGCTGGCTCAGATTCCAAAAAAATTCAAAAAATTAATCAGTAACCTGGCAGTGATTGTCGAGGAAAAGCCTTCAAGAGAAATTTATGAGAGAACAGGAAGCTCGCCTCTCAGCTCTATTTTGGGTCATTATCACGGCGTTCCCTTCAAACACAGAGGCCCTTTCTACGGGAACATCCCTCCCGACGTTATCGTTATCTACCAGAAACCCATAGAAAATATCTGCTCCACAGAAGAAGAAATAAAAAAGAAAGTCAGAGAAGTTGTTTTTCATGAGATAGGCCACTATTTCGGGCTGAGTGATAAAGAATTGAAAGAGATTGAGAGAACATGAAATATCATTTGACATGATCATTCACACTACCTACAATTTTTACTTTGATAGGCGCAGGCAATGCTAAATAAATTTCTTAAAAGCCAGAGGAGATGCCAAGATGAATGAAAGCTTTGAAGGAATATTTCCTCCTTTAGCCACTCCCTTTATGGATGACGAAATTTCTCCCGAAAAATTAAAGGAAAACATCCAAAAATACAATTCATTCGATCTAGCTGGCTATGTTATCTTGGGCACTTCTGGGGAAAGCGCCCTTCTTTCAGTCGAAGAGTCAGAAAGATTAGTTCAGGCGGGAAAAGAAGCTGCTTCTGAAGGAAAAAAAATTATTGCCGGCACTGGTTTAGAATCCACAAAAATGACTCTAGAATTTACTAACAGAATGGCTGACCTCGACATCGACGCTGCACTGATCCGCACACCCAGTTACTTCAAGTCC
>Ga0209636_10000571_pt1 | contig 36463 bp, 36 predicted proteins | sample DeeMarSWOR152_54_FD_187464 | JGI IMG/M metagenome (GOLD analysis project Ga0209636, IMG submission 187464) | Marine sediment microbial communities from White Oak River estuary, North Carolina - WOR-1-52-54 (SPAdes) (version 2) | ecosystem: Environmental > Aquatic > Marine > Intertidal zone >... | reverse complement strand
AAGAACTTGCAGGCGAAAGCAAACACCGACTCTTCACGCGGGTGCCCTAGTGATAGGGCGATGAACCTTCTTCAGAGGACGAGAGGTCTCCTCCGCCTCCACAGGGTTTTTCCAAAGAAGCGTCTAGGACAACACTTCATCATAAACCATACGCTGCTGCAGAAGATGATCTCTTACGCTTCTATAAGTAGAGAAGACACCGTTCTGGAGGTGGGAGCTGGACTAGGTTTTCTAACGCAACTTCTCTCCTCGACATGTAAGAGAGTTATAGCCGTAGAAATTGACCCCAAACTGGTCCAAATACTGAGAGCCGAGCTTCGCGACCTGCAGAACGTAAACCTTATCGAGGGAGACGTGCTAGCCGCCCCTGTTCCACGGTTCAACAAGGTGGTTTCCACCCCTCCATACTCCATCTCCTCTCCCCTCCTGTTCTGGCTTCTAGAGAGAAGGTTTGACTCTGCCGTGCTAACGTTTCAGAAGGAGTTTGCTGAGAGGCTTACGGCGCCAGTGGGTAGCAGAGACTACGGAAGGCTGACTGTCGGTACCTACTATCGGGCAGAGGCAGAGTTCCTAGAACCTGTGCACAGAAACATGTTTTATCCTCCTCCCGACGTAGACTCTGCAGTGGTGCGTTTGAAGCCGAGGGAGGAACCACCCTTCTTCGTAGAGGATGAAGACGCCTTCTTCGAACTTGTGCAGACACTCTTCACCCAACGAAACAAGAAGGTAAGAAATGCGATTGTTCCTTTTCTGTACGGGCGCGTGAGGAAAGCAGACATGCCGAGACTGGCGGACTCCCTCCTCTTTCACGACAAGAGGGTGCGGGAGTTGGCTCCAGAAGACTTCGGGGCCCTGACCAACGAGATAACTAGGGTTCTCTCACCCTGAGATAGTTGGCGTTAGGCAAAGAAGTGTTTTATAACGCGAGACAGGTAGTGTTAGGTCAAGGTGAGACCCTCATGTGTATCCTCGGTAAGAACAAGCTGGTGGAGCTTATTGAGAATTACAAGTGTATCTACCCATTCGACTATAACCTGTTGGACGGCGACAGCTACATTTTAACAGTGAAGGAGGAAACAACACTACATTACCTAGAGCACAAGAACCTGATCTCCTACGAAGTCGTGTTCACTCCGCCCCAATACGTGGCACACCTCACGGCGAAGAGCAGGTACGGAAGAATGGGCCTGTCGTTTCTCAACGCCGCCAAAGTTCACAGCGGCTTCGTTGGGAGACTGGCCCTTGAACTCGTCAACTTGAGCAATGAAAGACAGCCTATAACCATCAAGAGGGGAGACCCGTTCATGCACATCGAATTCTTAAACCGAGAAGGCGAACCTTCTCCGTACATTGGAGAGTACCAGTTCCAATATGTAACTGAAGAAGAAAAAAAGATGTACATCCCGATCTTGGAGAGGATCTTTCCAAATTTTGATGAACTAGCCAAAACATGGCTCAAAAACAGGCACACGTAGGGACATGTGCGTGGCGCCCTTATTGCGAGTCCATACTTTTAATAAACAACGGTACTAGAGTATCCTTTAAATATCCTGCATACAAAAGCTCGAACGGGAAAGATAATGAAAGCACACAATTATCGAAGGGTAAAGGGGCAATCTTACACGAGAAAAAAGTATATCAGAGGCTCTCCTCAACCCAAAATAACCAAGTTCACTATGGGAGATCCCACGGGCAGATTTGAGTATCAAGCCTTTCTGATCGCCGAGAAAGAAGCACAGGTTCGGCACAACGCGCTAGAAGCAGCGCGTGTAGCAACAAATCGAGTTCTCTCTGAAAAGCTAGGTGACAATTATTGCTTGCGAATTTTGCCGTACCCTCACATGGTGCTGAGGGAAAACAAGATGATTTTTGGCGCTCACGCCGATCGACTGCAGGACGGAATGAAGAGATCGTTTGGAAAACCCATAGGAACAGCTGCACGGGTGAAACGAAACCAGACTGTCATAATAGCTGACATAAACGAAGACGGTCTCGAAACCGCTAGAGAAGCGTTGAAGCGAGGAGGAGCCAAACTGCCTATAACCTCTCGAATAGTTGTTGAGAAAATAGCGGACTAGTTGGAGGAAATTCCATTGCGAAACGAGCCGTCAAAAGAAAAGCTTACTGTATGGTTTGAAGAAATAGGAAAAGAAGATGTTGCCTCCGTTGGAGGCAAAGTAGCAAACCTAGGTGAAATGCTTCGCGCAGGAATCCCAGTCCCCCCCGGCTTCGCGGTTACCGCTCAAGCCTACAAAAAATTCATCACACAGACGGGCATTGCCCAAAAAATCTACAAGATCATCGACGAGACTGTCATCGACACCAACGTTCCACAGCAATTAGATGAAGCCTCTAAAGGTGTTCGAAAGATAATTGAATCAACACCAATGCCGCGTGAAATCAAGGAAGCAATCGAAAAAGCCTACAAGAAATTGGGCGAGAGAACGAAATCAACTCGAATGTTCGTGGCTGTGCGTTCAAGCGCCACAGCTGAGGATCTTCCCGGTGCTTCTTTCGCTGGCCAACAAGAGACTTATCTGAACGTGAAGGGACACAGAGAACTTCTTCAGAAAACCGTGCGATGCTGGTCAAGCCTATTTACGCCAAGAGCCATCTACTACCGAACTCAGAAAGGGTTCAAACACGAGCAGGTTTTCATCAGCGTAGGCGTGCAACAAATGGTTGACGCAAAGGCTGCCGGAGTCGCGTTTACAATCAACCCGGTGACTGGGGAGTCCGACCAAATTGTCATTGAGGCAAACTGGGGGCTAGGTGAATCAGTTGTGTCCGGCGCCATCACTCCAGACAACTATACCGTGGACAAAAAGACGCTGAAGATAATTGACAAGAAGATCGGCAAGAAAGCAATTGAGTACATTCCTGATCCCAAAACTGGCCGAACCATACACGTTGATGTGTCTCCTGAACGGCAGCAACAACCCTGCCTAACTGAGCGGGAGATTGTTAAGATTGCTGAGCTTGCTAAGCGCATCGAAAAACATTATGGACAGCCTCAAGACATCGAGTGGGCAATCGACCGACACCTTCCCCTTCCAGACTGCGTTCTTATTGTGCAGTCTAGACCAGAGACTGTATGGAGCCTAGAGAAGACGGCGCCCAAAATCAGGGCGTTGAAGCCGCCTACTGCTCCAACACAACTAGCCGAGTTGAGAGTTGCTGTCAAAGGAATAGCCGCTGGGAAAAGAGGCATAGGGGCTGGTACGGCAAAAGTTGTTTTCACACCTGAAGGCGCATCAAAACTGGTGGAGAAAGGTGACGTCCTGGTGACCCCAATGACAAATCCCGACTACGTGCCGTTTATGCGACTCGCTGATGCCATAGTCACCGATAAAGGAGGTGTCACGTGTCACGCAGCCATTGTAAGTCGTGAGTTGGGCATCCCTTGTGTTGTTGGAACAGAAAACGGTACGAAAGTAATGGTCACGGGAAGAGAATATACGGTGGATGCCAGAAATGGTGTGGTGTATGAGGGAGTTGTTGAACAAGTAAAGCTCACCTCTGCAGCGGCTGCAGTCGCGCCACTTCCACTGGTATCCGCTCCGATAACAGCCACAAAAATATACCTGAACCTTGGTGTTCCAGAGATGGTCGAGGAGTATAGAAACCTACCTTTCGACGGGATAGGGCTCATGCGTATAGAGTTCATTTTAGCCAGTTACATAGGAGAGCACCCCATGTACCTCCTCGAGACGGGGCAAGCAGACAAGTTTGTTAACAAGCTGGCTGAAGGAATTGCAGCGGTGGCGAGAGCCATACAGCCCCGTCCAGTGGTAGTGAGATTCAGCGACTTCAAGACCAACGAGTACAGAGAACTGAAGGGCGGGGAAAAATACGAGATAACCGAAGCGAATCCCATGCTTGGGTGGCGAGGGGCAAGCAGATACATTAGCGAATGGTATGAAAAAGCGTTTAGGCTTGAGTGCAAAGCAATAAGAAAGTGCAGAGAGGAGTGGAGACTAAAGAACGTGTGGGTGATGCTGCCAGTGATTAGAACAGTGTGGGAAGCCGAAAAGGTCCTAAAGATCATGGGTCAAGAGGGACTTGAGAGATCAAGAGACTTTCAAGTATGGTTTATGGCAGAGACTCCAGCAATTGCCATAATGGCAGATGAGTTTTCAAAACTCTGTGACGGCTTCTCCATAGGCTCGAACGACATGACACAAGGCGTCTTGATGATTGACCGTGATTCAGAGCGACTTGGGCTAATGGGTTACTTTGATGAGCGAGACCCCGCTGTGGAACGAATAATCAGCCACCTAATCGAAGTTGCTCACAAACATGGTTGCACTGTCTCAATCTGCGGGGAGGGTCCATCAAATCTACCAGACTTCGCAGAGTTTCTCGTCCGCTGTGGCATCGACAGCATTTCTGTGAATGCTGACGTAGTTATCCAGACTAGGCAACTAGTGGCGAGCATTGAACGAAAAATTGTACTCGAAAGGTCAGGGAAAAACCCGAAATGGGTTTCCGAGTGGGAAGAATCCATTCGATAGTCATCATCTGCTAAACCAAATGGGATGAATTTCACTCAGTTAGGCAAGGCAAAGCTAAATGAAAGCAACGACCTTCGATCTCGAAGAGAAACTGCTCGGCGGGGAGATAAGAAAACGTGGAGCCAAACGGGTTCTGATCCAACTTCCAGAGGGATTAAAAAGCGAAGGCCCCCGCTTGGCAGCCATAGCCGAAAAATCTGGTGCGTTGGCCATAGTCTCAGCCGACCCTTGCTACGGGGCTTGTGACTTGGCCATACTCGATGCCAAAAATCTAGATGCAGACCTAATCATTCACTATGGGCACAGTAAGATGACCGAACAAGGCCAGATACCGACAATCTATGTAGAAACTAAAGCGAAGGTGGATGTCGAAGAGGCAGTGAAAAAGGCGATATCGCTCCTAAAGCGTTGGCACAAAATCGGATTGATAACAACCGTGCAACACGTTCACGCGCTTAATGTAGCGAGAGATCTGCTTCTTGAGGCTGGAAAAACGGTTGTTGTGGGAGACGCTGGCCACCTGAAACATCCGGGGCAGGTTACGGGCTGCGACTATAGCAACGCCAAATTCGTGGCAAAAGAAGTTGAAGCCTTCCTATTCCTTGGAGGCGGAAGGTTCCACGCATTAGGAGCAACGTTAGCCACCGCAAAGCCAACGGTGATCGCAGATCCCTTCGAGAAAAGAGCCTATTCGATTGAAAACGATGCTCAGAAAATACTTCGACAACGATGGGCAAGCATCTTTGAAGCTGAAAAAGCGAAGAATTTTGGGGTCCTAGTTGGCTTGAAGACTGGGCAAAAGAATCTCCATGAAGCCTTGCAGATAAAAGAGAAGCTTGAGAAAAGCGGGAAGAACGCGACTTTGCTTTCGGCTAGAGAGATCACTCCAGACGCGCTCATGCAGTTCTCCAGCCTAGACGCGTTTGTGAACACTGCTTGCCCCCGAGTCTCCTTGGACGAAACGTCAAAGTTTCTAAAGCCTGTTCTTACGTCTAACGAAGCTCTCGTTTTGGTCGGCGAGATCAAATGGGAAGAATTATGCAGAGAAGGCTTGTTCGGAAGCTAGACCTAGAAAAAGCACTCTCAGAGATCAAATCTCACCAAAAGCCCAAGGCATATTTAGAACAGTATACAATATCTCCTGAAGCTGCGGCCAGAATCCTCTGCATAGCAGCCTACACGTACGACGACATCGATGAGAAGACAATTGTGGATCTAGGATGTGGTACAGGGAGACTTGCGATTGGAGCGGTTCTTGTTGGAGCAAAGGAAGTGCTTGGTGTGGACATCGACCGAAGGGCAATAAGGACGGCACAAACTAACGCGGAAAGATTGAATGTGAAGAAAAAAACACAGTGGATATTGGCTGACATAGATATGGTAAGAGGTTCTTTCGATACGGTTCTGCAGAATCCTCCGTTCGGTGTCCAGAGAAGAGCGGCAGACCGAAAGTTCTTAGATAAATCCATAGAGCTGGGAAAGAGAGTGTACTCCCTGCACAAGAGTGGAAAGACCAACAGAGAATTTATCAAAAGGTTTATTGAGAAGCGCGGGGGAAAGATTACGGGCATCTTTCCTATGGAAGTAGAAATTCCGAGACTCTTCAAGTTTCATACCAAGAGAAAACACTTTGTTAAAGCTGATCTGTATCGAATGGAGGGCAAAGGCAATGGCTGATTCAACGAGGGAAAGCGGCCAGTTCGTTGCGCCCGGAGACCGCCTAGGGGTCATTGAGGAGTTTACTCCCGGCCCCGGAACATACACGGAAGAAGGTACCATTTATTCAGAAATTGCCGGACGCGCGCTAATGGACATGCTAAACAAGAAGGTCTCAGTCTTCTCCCTCACTAAGACTGTAGGCGTTCCAAGAGTGGGGAGCGACATCATCGGCCAAGTCTCTGATGTACAAAGCAGAAGCGCCACACTGCGTATAGTAAAAGTGGGTAAAAGGTCGCTGTCAGGCTTTTTCACCGGCATCTTACACATTTCTGACGTTAGTCCTGGCTTCATCGAGAGCATGTTTGATGTATGTAAAGCCGGTGACATGGTGCGTGCCAGGGTGGTTAGCGATAAGAACAGAGTTTTTCACCTGTCGACGGCTGACAAGAACCTTGGCGTTCTCTATGCTTTGTGTTCTCGGTGCGGACACATGCTGCCTCTGAGAGGACGTAAGATGCAATGTACCAACTGCCGCAAAATTGAAAGGCGTAAACTTGCCGCCGACTACGGTGAAGGAGAGATCTAGCGTGGAAATCAAAGTTTTGAAAAAAACAACTAACGAGCTGAAAATAGAGATCGAGGGCGAGGGGCATTCCTTTTGCAATGTGTTGCAGAAAGCCCTCCTAGAAGACGACAAAATCGAAATGGCCGGCTACGACATAAGTCATCCCCTCATCTCCAACCCCACCGTGTATGTACGAACAAAGGAGAAAAGAAAACCGGAAACTGCTTTGCGAGACGCGGCGAAAAAAATGCAGGAGAAAAGCAGAGAATTCAAGAAGTCCCTCAAGAGGGCCTTAAAGGAATGGACCCAAAAATAAAGGCAAGTAAACTTCTGGAAATACATGAAAGTCTTGAGGGTGTGTTACTCGACAAGGATTTGGCAGGACTAGGCGACACGTACGTGAACTTTGTCTACTCGCTAATGTTGTCATGCAAGTTGCAGCGACCAACAGGAGCTAAGGTGAACAACCGAATCTTGGCTGAAGCTGTGAAGAGATCGGGTTTGAGAAGGATGTTGCCCCGAAGAGTCGATCGCCACGATCGAGGAAATGCCGCTGAAGCGTTGATAGTGTATGCTTGGCTAATCGGGACTGTAAGTTTCGAGGATTGCATAGAAATCCTTGGGCAAAGTGACGATATTACAGAAGCGTTCGCTCGGCTTTTACGTGAGATAGAGAAAAGACTAGGCGTAGCACATGAATGAAAAGAAAGCGATGACGTTTCGCTCAGTGAAACGGGAGATTAGAGTGTTGGGCATCGATGATGGAAGTTTTATCCCCCACGCCAAGGGCATGGTAGATGTTGTCGGGGTCGTTTTTCGAGGCGGATACTGGCTTGACGGAGTTATGCGCACAAAAGTGGAGGCTGATGGGACAGACGCAACGGAAAAGATAGCGTCCATGATAAAGAGCTCACCTCACCACGATCAGATTAGGGTGGTGATGTTAGACGGTGTCACATTTGCAGGTTTTAACGTGGTAGATGTCAAGGAGCTCTCTGAAAAAGTGAGATTACCAGTCATTGCGGTAACTCGAGAGAAGCCCGACTTTGAAGATATAAAGAAAGCCCTTGAAAATCTGCCTGAACGTGAAAAACGGTGGAAAGCGATGGAAAACGCCGGGAAATTTGTCGAGGTGCACACGCAGGGGACTGAAGGATCCGTTTGGATGCAGATTGCAGGCATCTCAGAAAAGGTTGCTGAAAAGATTCTAAAGAGCACTTCTACGCGGAGCAATATGCCGGAAGCGTTGAGAGTGGCTCACATTATAGCGTCTGGACTCTGCTCGTTTGAAAGAAAGGTTTAAAAGACTCGAAATAAAGGACAAGTGCGAAGTCAGATATCTGGTGGTGTAAAATGGAGTTTTGCCCCAAGTGTGGGACTAGATTGACTCCAGTCAAGAAAAAAAAGGGCAAGAAGAGCACCCTCAACCTTTCTTGTCCGAAGTGCCACTACAAAAAACCAGCGTCTGGCCCAATCGTGGCTGTCTCCAAAACGCTAGAACAGGCTCCTCAAGAGCGTATAGTTGTGATAGGAAGGGAGGAACAAAAGCTGCGAACCCTGCCCACGGTTAAGATAGAGTGCCCAAAATGTGGAAATAACTTGGCCTATGTGTGGCAAGTGCAAACCAGAGGGAGCGACGAGTCCTCAACACAGTTTTTCCGGTGTACCAAGTGTAACTATACATTTCGAGAGTATAGTTAGAATACCTCTTCCCTACATGAAACGCTCGAGTCTTGTTAATCCGATTATTTCGTTGAAGTCTAGCCCCAAAGCGTCTAGGATCTGGTCGAAGGTTGAGTGAAGGTATCCGACATATTTTTCCACGTCTATCTCGTCGTTGGAGGCGAATTGAATGGGTTTAGCGTGGGGGTCCTTCGTCACCTTGACGAAACTTATAAGATCGCCTGCCTTCAACTCGTACCCTCGTTTTTCAAGCTCCCGAGCAGCTTTCACATGTTGTGGAGTGGTCTTTTCGTAGTGTTTAGGAGTTTTTCCTAAAACAACATGGAACGCTAACTCATCGGGGGTTTCCCCCCACTCCCGCTTCTTCAATCTGGTGTATCGGTCACGAATTATCTTTCTAATTTCATTTTTTGCGTCTTCAAATTCGGACGGAGACTTAACTTGACCTAGGCGCTCCTCCATCTGGTCGAAGGCTTTTTTGATAAACAGGGGGATGTGTCTCTTCTTTCCGGTGAGTCCCTTCACTTCCACGTTTCCGTTGGAAAAGACTCCCAAATAGTTCTTTTTCCTTGAGCTGAACACTGAGTAGCGGTAAGCTTTGTCTACGTCCAACTGCATTCCCAACTCCTCTTCTGACCAGTTTGACAGAGCGTTGATCTGATCTTGAGCCGGATTTTTCAGGAAGATGCTGTCTGTGTCTCCATAGATAACCTCGATTCCCAGTGCTTGTGCCTTTCTCACCGTCTGGGTTATGGCTTGCCTTCCAATTGCTGCGGTGGCTTCGGCTACGGGTGGACAGTATAGATCAAACGTTTCCGCGCCAAACACGCCGTAGCTCGCGTTAAGTATGACCTTGAGGGCGCTTTGTATGACGTCATACCAACTTCCCAAACCGTTGGGCAAAGACTTGTCTTGTGATCTCGGTTTGTACCATGTAACTCTGAGGTCCCTGAGCGCACCTATCAACAAGCTTTCAAGTGCCTTACTCTTCTCGCATATCCAGTGAGGGGTTTCAGGAACCCTGTTATTCATACACTCCTTATGAGGGCAACGAATAGACTGGTAACCTAGGTTGTGAACTTTGATGATGGAGGGGTATAGGCTGGCGAAATCCATCACTTTCACGTTGAAGTGGACGCCGGGCACGGGCTTGACCACGATTGCTCCTTTGTACTTTTTCCCCTTTATGATGGCCTTCGTGACAGTTGCCCCTTTCAATGCCAATATGTCCTCTGCGTTTGGGATTAACGTGCTTCGGCGCCTGTGCTCATAGTGAAGAAAGTTCCTGATCCAGCGTGAAACTCCCTGTCGGCTCACGTCTTCCATGGGCATGCGGCTGATCCTGGTGAGAGCTAAAATGAGTTTCATAACGAGGTCGTTGTCGAAGGTGGTCAGTTTAAAAGTGATTTCGGCGTCCCTCCAGCAATATTGAGCCAACTGAGTGTATGCCAATTCAGATATTGGTTTGACGAGTTCAATTTTGGTTAGCCCTAACAGCGCCTTGCCAACATCTTCCAAGGTCATGTCCCGATACTTCTGACCGAAAGCGTAAATCTGGATAGAACGATTGAAGAAGAACTTGTACAGGTCAATGTGAATGCCATGCTTGAGAAGGGAAACTCTCCTCCCCAACTCGATAGGAACCTTATCCCTCTCTATGGCGAATTTTTGTGCTCTGTGCTCTAAGTATCGAAGGTCAAAATCGTCCCCGTTGAACGTTATTACGAACGGATATTCCCAAAGCGCCTCGAAGATGGCAAGAATCAGTTTATCCTCAGAATCAAAATGCTCAAGGTTTACATCCGAAGGCAGTTTCTCAGCTCCCTCTTCAACTCCCTTACGCTTCAAAAGCAGAATCCTCTTTTTTCCGTCGGATCCCAGAAGAGATGCACAAATAATCTGGTAAGGTGCCTCACGAGGGTCAGGTATACGCGTTGGTATAGGTGTGGAAACTTCAATGTCGAGAGCAACCCTTCGGAATTTTGGAGCTGGATACTCTAGAAGCCTCGCCCACCCTTCTATGTGCTCTAAATACTCTTCGGGTTCTCTTTGAAACAATCCACGAATTTCTTTTACAACTCTCTCGGAGGGCTCGTGTTTAACTCGAACAAGCTCGTTGTTTTCAATCTTGTAGATCATGCCTGGAGCCAATTCTCGATCGTAGATGTAGCTTTGGTAGTACTTGATGGTTGCTTCCCAAATCTTTGCTTCCTGTTCCAAGCCAGTTATCTTTGGATACTCTTCTGGTATGATGTCTCGTATGCAGCCTATTGGGCGCCCCCCAATCGACAAGGGGTCTTTGGCTACAACTTTCGTTAAGGTCACTTTCCGGTCGAGAAGAGAGTCATACTTTTCCACGGATTCGAAGTGATCAAACCCAGGATGAGAGATTAATCGATTGATTTTTCTTAGTTCACTAGGAGATAGGTTGGTAAGACAGTAGGGCTTGTGTCCCGTTGTGTCATACCAGAGATGGATTCGTTCCGACTCCGGCTCGTAGAGTTTGACAACAGCCGACCCTTTCTCACCGCTATAAGTGGCGGATACAAAATATGAGGGAGGCAAGTCTTTGGGTGCCATAGACTGGATAACAATGCGTCTGCTTTCTTGGGGTGCGTTTTCTCGGGAGCGAGAAGACTCTCTCCGCTCCTCTTTTGCAACCGCAGTGGTGGCAAAGAAGTAGTCCAGATGCCTCTCTGTCATTTGCCCGTATCCCATCACATATAGCATTTAACACCTAAAAAGCTCTCTGCGCCAGACTGTGAAGCAGCTTTTTTAAGGCTACATAGAGCGTAAAGAAAATGGAAGTCGAGAAGAGAGAATGAAAACCTTGAAAGACATTGGATTGTTGACTGTAGTCCTCACATTGATTCACGGACTTTACCTCATACTTCACTCTACTTGGGCGCGCGCATATTGGTAAAGAAACATGTTGTTTTCAACGTATTATTTTGTAGGAAGAAAATTGGACAGGCAAGCACAGCCTTAGCAGCTTAAGTCTTTTATCTCCATCCCAGTTCCACTTACAGAAGAGGATTGAATTGTTAAAGGCTGCATGGGCGCTTGCCATCGAAACGCTGTGTTGGATGGAACTGCAAAGGTTAGGCGGGCGCTTGGCATTGGCAAGAGTAGCGAAGCAGATGGGAATAAAGGATACAAAGGTTGTGGGGCTGGCACAAAAAATGGTGTTCGAAACAGTTCGGAGACAAAACCTCATAGATGTTCTTCTGAACTCGACGTTGGCACTTAGGTCGTTAGCCGATTTCAAGCCTGGACTTAGAGCCTTTTTGCGCTTATACGCATATGAAACCAGAATGGTGAATGGGGGCAGCAACAAGGCGGTCCGAATAGCTCGAGCCGGGCGGTCAATTCTGGGCTGGCGTGAACTGCGGGATGCCGAAGAGCTGCTGGGTGAAATATTGAACATGCAGGCCTCTGAAGCTTTGAGGGGACTAAATGATGAAGAAAGGATAGCTCTGCTAACCCATAATCCCAAATGGTTTGTGAAGTATTGTTTCTGGCTGCTGGGAAGAGGAGAGGCAATGAGGTTCTTATGGACGACTGCAGAAATCTTGCCAACTTACATTCGGGTAAACATGGTGAAAACCTCAGAAGGAGCAGCTGTCGAGAGGTTGGAGGAGGAAGGAGTTACCTTTGAGAAAACGCTGGGGCTCAAACATACTTACAAGGTGGTTGAAACCCAGAAAGCGCTCGTGGGAACGCGTAGCTTCCGAGATGGATTGTTTTTCATTCAAGACAAAGCCAGCTGCCTTGCCACAGAAGTCGCGGACCCTCAACCTGGCATGACTGTGCTTGACGTTTGCGCTGCTCCGGGAGCAAAAACAACTCACCTAGCTCAGCTAATGCGAAATGAAGGAATCATCTATTCCTTTGACTATTCTAAGCGAAGAATGAGGGTCTGGAAACGAGAAACAAAGCGTATTGGCACCAAGATAGCCGTTCCTATTCTCGCAGACGCTCGCAAACCATTGCCCGTAAAGTCCTCAGCCGATCTGGTGATCGTAGATCCGCCTTGCACAAGCACCGGTGTTTTCAGCAAGGTGCCCTCCGCAAAATGGAGATTGACCAAGAGGTCAATTTTGGGTATGGCGAAGTTTCAGTGGGAAATGCTGAATCAATGTGCAGAACATGTGAGGGAAGGCGGTTTTCTAGTGTACTCTACATGCAGCATTACGCTTGAGGAGAATGAAATGCTGATTGAAAAGTTTTCGAAGTGGCATCCAGAATTCGCGCTGGTAGAGACTTCGCCGAGAATAGGCTCACCTGGATTGCGGGGGCAAACTAAGTGCCAAAGGCTTTATCCTCACATTCACGAGTGCACTGGTTTTTTTGTTGCGAAGTTCCAGAAACAAGTTTAAGGTTCTACTCTTTGATCGCGCTTTCTAGGTGACATAATACTTCAAGCATCGTTTTCGCGGCTTGTGTGGCTGTTACACCCATATCATAGTGGGGCGCCACCTCAACGAGGTCAACAGCCACAACCCTATGGTCACAAAGGCTACATAAGAGGTCTAATAGCATGTGTATAGACAAGCCATCAGGCTCAGGATTTTGAACCGCGGGGGCGAAAGCCGGATCGAGAACGTCCATGTCGATTGTTATGTAAATTCTTTTTTGACCACCCAGAAGTCTTTTGATCTCTTTTATGGTCTTCTCAACGCCATCCCTCATAATCTGATGAACTGTGAAAAAGGGGATGTTAAATTTCTTGGCGTAGTTAAGTTCGTTCCTGTCAACTGCGCGAGTGCCAACCTCCACAATTTTTTCAGGATGAATCTGTTCATGTACCCTTCGCATCCATGTGGCATGGGACATAGTTAACCCCATGAATTCGTTGCGCAAATCTAAATGAGCGTCAAAGCTCAATACCCCGACGTTTCCACCCACGCTTCGGAGTGCACCCAAGGTTAAGGTGTGTTCTCCTCCAATGAAAAAAGGCAGTTTCATCGTTTCCAAGAGTTCGTTTGTGACCAATTGCAACCGTTTCAGAGTTTCTTTCGCGTCCCCAGTGATGTGGAGATCGCCAAGATCGTGAATCTCCAAGTCCGCAACATCAATATTGGATCTAAGACTGTAGGATTCCACGTTACGGAGGGCTTCTCTAATGGCGAGAGGAGCAAACCTAGCTCCTACCCGAAAAGTGCTGGTAGCGTCAAAGGGTACTCCTAGGACCACATATTTTGCTTCTTCAAATGGTTTTTGAAATCCGCTTAAAAACGGAGATGGAGCGACAAAGAGTTCACGATAGCTCATTGAATATTAACTCCTAAAGATTCGATTCAGAGGTGAACAGTTCTCATAACGGATTCCTGTCATAGAATAGCTTTTATTTTGGTGGTAAAGTATAAAACAATCGCCTCACAATCTCAAAAGCAATACTGACCAGCTAAAGGGAAGATTGAAGGATGCCGCTGAAGTCTAAACTGAAGGTTGAAAACTTGGGGATGTTGGCCGTTTCCGTTTTCTACGTGATTGTAGGGGTGGCCGAGATCCTCATTCTCGCATTCTCCGACTTCAAACTTGTTCACGTCGCACCTTTGGCGGTCTTAGGTCTAATAGCCGCCTACGGTTTGATTGCGGGGAAGAAATGGGCAATCATGCTCGCCATCATCCTTTTCTTCCCTGCAACAACGTTCGGTGCAACAGCCCTTTATGCCTCCATAATAAGGCATACATTCTCTGCGAGCTTAGAGATTCTGTTGTTGCACCTCGGATTGATTGTTTACTTGATTCTGTCTTTCATCGCGTTAATGTTCGTGGTGGCAGTGAGGAAGAAATTCGAATAGGAGGTGCCGTCGAACCTTCTGAGTTTGGCGGAAATCTATGCGGTTTTATCTATGGCGATTGATATGTGAAATGCTTGGTGGCTAATGTTACTATGAGGCGCGACCTCTTAAAGATCCTCGTCACTGGAGGGGCAGGTTTCATCGGAAGCCATCTAGTGGATCGCTTTATGAAAGAGAACCATGTCGTAACCGTTGTTGACAACTTAAGCAATGGGAGTCTAGGCAACATTGAGGCGTGGCTCGATCATGAACGTTTCAAATTCATCGAAGGAGATTTGAAGGAACCACAGAAGACGAAAAAGGCAGCTGAGGATGCCGAGTTGGTGTTCCACCTCGCCGCGAATCCTGAAGTACGTATTGGAGAGACTGATCCACGCATTCATTTTGAGGAGAACTTGGTCGCTACCTTCAATCTACTTGAAGCATTGAAAAGACAACGGTCCACGAAGGCGATCGTTTTCACTTCTACCTCTACAGTTTATGGCGAGGCAACTTTGTTGCCAACACCTGAAGATTACGGGCCTTCGATTCCAATTTCAACCTATGGTGCCACGAAGCTAGGTTGTGAGGCACTGATAGAGGCTTATGCTCATACGTTTGACTTACGCGGGCTCGTTCTGAGGTTGGCCAATATCGTTGGACCGAGAGGAACGACTGGAGTCGTCAAAGATTTCGTCAAGAAATTGAGGAGAAATTCGAAACGTCTCGAAATCCTTGGAGACGGGTCTCAAAAGAAGTCTTATCTTTACATCGACGACTGTATAGACGCATTTTGTCTGACTGCAAACGAGTTCCTGAGCTGCAACGACAGGATCAAAGTCTACAACCTAGGCTCCTCGGATAGCGTCACCGTAGCAAGGATAGCTGAAATCGTGGTTGAGGCGATGAGCCTTTCAAATGTAGACTTTGTTTTCACAGGCGGCGTAAATGGAGGCAGAGGGTGGAGAGGAGACGTGAAAACTATGCTACTTTCGACGAAGAAGCTGCTCAAGCAGGGTTGGAGACCAAGATACAGGAGCGAAGAAGCTGTGAGATTGACGGCTGAGAAGCTGGTTGACCGCCTTGACCTTTAAGATAAGCGTCGGAATCCCAGCTTGTAACGAGGAGAAAACGATTGGACAACTACTCAAGACCCTCGTTGATCAAGAAATGGACAACATTCGGCTGGAAGAGATAATCATCGAGACTAGCGGGTCCACTGATGAAACCGAAATGAAAGCTAGAGAGATGATGCAATCGGACTCGAGGATTAAAATTCTGTCGAAGGAAGAGAGAAAAGGAAAATCCGCAGCGTTGAACAAGATTCTTCGGAATTCGAAGGAAGAAGTGATTGCGTTAATTGATGGAGACGTGTTCTTGGGAGATAACTGCGTTTCCACTTTGATAAAGCCGTTTCTCAATGACCGTAAGGTGGGGGTAGCAAGCGGAACTGTAATGTCTAAAATGGAAGGAAAGCAACTTTTCGGTTTTCTGTCTCACTTTATTCGTGAGCAACACCACGAGTTGTGTACCCATCTAATTGAGAGGGATATGGCTCCCAAGGTTGACGGCACGTTCTACGCGGTCCGCAAGAGTGCTGTCGACGGGTTTCCGACCTATGTAGTTTCTGATGATGAATATGCTTCTTGGCGAGCTCAAAGCAAAGGTTACAAGGTTGTATATGTACCAGAAGCGGTGGTGTATGCCGAAGACCCTGCTTCCTTCAGTGATTTTATAGAATGGCAAAAAAGGATAATTACTGGTCAAATGTACATGAGAAAACACTTCAACTATGTGGTGCCTACAACCAGGCCTTCGATTCTTTTGCCAATCTTCCTCAAATTGACTCGAAAACATTGGAGGGGTTTTCATAACATCTCGACGATGCTACTGTTGGAGTTCGTCTCTTTAGTTTTCTCTCTTAGAATGTTCTTACAACACAAGGTTCCATATATATATGGTTGAGTTCATTCTGTCAGGGTCTAAGCAGTCAGCTAATCTCCTATGCGGGTTTTCAAGCTCGTTTTTAAAGCGGTTATAACGTTTTTAGGTGAGAGCACGGGATAACTAAATTTCGTTCTTACGGCATCAATTTCTTCGCCTAAGATCTCAATCCGCTGTATGTCAATCTCCCCAACTCCTGCCTTATAGGCCTTCCATAAGGGTTCAACTGCATAGGGGTTGATTCCCATGACGTGGCAGCAGACAGCATCGACTGTCACAGGATTCAGGCCTGAGATTACTACTCCTAGATTCACGGGTTCTCCTTGAATGGGTCCTAATCCCTGCATTCCAACTATTCCATCCACGATAATCAAGTCTTGGCGGATATTCCGGTTTAGAAACACCAGAATTTCCATCAACCGACTGTGAAGCCTCTGCTTGTTCTTGTTCGCCAAAGTCCCAAACATGTTCTTCATTGCTATTGTGATAAACGTGTGCTCAACATTGCATGTTTTAATCTTGGGCGTATTGATGAAAAACTCGGCTTTCAATACAGTTTTGGGAATTTGAAGGGTGAGCCCTCCAACTTCACGCTCCTCGAACTCGTCTTCGCTGAGGTTCAGGAACTCAACATTGCATTTTTCAACTACATCCATCATCCCGCTTTTTATCATCCGCTGGTCTGCGGTACCTGAATGGCTGTCTGACTCAACGACAATTACGTTTTTGGTTTTCCGCTTTACGATATTAATAATCGCCTCCAACACCTTGGGGTCCGTGATAACCATGTTTTCAACGTTCTTATGGTGGCAAACGTTCGGTTTAATTATGACCGAAGCGTTTCTCCTGAAGTTCAGGTTCCCAAGCAACTCAATGGACTTTTGAACGGCCCCTTCAACATCTTCTTTCCCTCGCATTATCACAGCTTTGTCACTTCCAATCGGCGAGTAAGGGCTCTGTTCGTACAGGGTCATAATCTCGGACAATGTTCTAGCTAGTTCAATGCCATCTTCAATAGTAACCTGCTGTCTTTGCGTCTCCTCCACACATTTGACGAAATGTAACTGTTCGCTTAGGTAGGAGGGATGCCTGTTTCGGAAGACGTCAAAATATTGTCGAAGCCTCCTACCCATATGGATGGTTTTGACATGGCCACCTTTAGCAATGGAAAGGTTGTAGGGCGTCCTCAGCAAATCCATCTTTATCTGTCCCAAGTCACCGAACACATTGAATTTTAATCCAGGAACAAAACCTGCCCACTTGGCGCGGAGACTGGCTGCAATACCATTCGTTAAGTTGACTTCAATACTCACATCATCAACCGCGGTATGTCTTGTTCGTCGAGGCTCCACCGAAACAATTTTTTCCAACGGTCCTCCAACCTCATGAGCCAGATAGATGACGTGAGGAAGCTGATCCTCTATCACTCCTCCCTTAGCGTGGATGCGAAAATCAGTTTTTGCCCCATAAAACGTGAGATTTGACGCTGCACATCCTTGAATTTTTCGTGGGTTTCCAATTTCTCCTTCCTTGATTAGTTTCAGAGCGTGTGCAAAGCATGGGGTGAAAATGAAGTTGTGAGCGGGCATCAAAACCAAACGTCTTGATAAATTCGTCTCTTTTGCTTTAATCCCCTCTTTGATGGCTAACCCTTCCTTAACAGTGGTGGCGATGGGCTTCTCACAGAGCACGTGTTTGCCTTGATTGATGGCATCCATAACGATTTGGAAGTGAGTCTCTGGTGGAGTGCATATACAAGTCGCTTCCACGTCTGCTTTCTCCAGCATTCGTCGGTAGTCAGTATATCCCTCATCAACGTGAAACTTTTCCAAGTTTTCACGCAACCGTTCCTTGCTCGTGTCAGCGATAGCCACAACCTCGACTCCCTTAATCTTCTGAAGCGAGGGCAAGTGAACCAAAGTTGCGATTCTTCCACAGCCAATTATGCCCACTTTCACCAAAGTCACTTCCGCTAGGAAACTATACGTACCGGTTCAAACAGATGAACCGTAACCTCTTCTCCGGCTTTAATAAACTGTTGCTTCTCCTCTATCTCAACGAAGCCATCGGCCCTCGCCAATGTGGTTATGGCACCCGATAACCCTAGAGCAGCTGGTGAGGCAAATAGCTCACCCGATTTGTGACGGGAAAGGGTCACCATAACGAAAGTTCGGCGTCCTCTGGCTGTAAACATCTTCGCTGAGGCCAAGGCCTTAACTGTGACTGGGGTTCTATTCTTTCTTTCCGCCATGCTGAGGATCAAGGGGCGAACCAGCAGATGAAAAATTAGCAAGGATGATGTGGGGTGTCCTGGTAAGGAGAAAATTGGTTTTCCGTTGCAAATCGCTACAGTAGTTGGCTTTCCAGGCTTCACCGCTATCCCACAAACAATAACGCCAGGCTCACCCAAAGTGTCTAACACCTGAGGAACGACGTCGGTGGGCCCAACTGAAACCCCTCCGGAAGTGACAATAATATCCGCCAACTCGAGTGCTTCCTTAAGTTTTGTTGTGAGCTGACTGGTTTCATCCGGTACAATTCCCAAATTTAAAGGAGCCCCACCACATTCCATGACGGCAGCGCTCAATGTGTGCGCGTTGATATCAAAAATTTTTCCTTGGGCAAGAGCCTTTCCAGGCTCAACGATTTCAGCGCCCGTGGAAATGACTGCAACCTTAGGTTTTTTGTATACGCTCGCTTGTGTGATGCCAAGCGCAGCTAACACTCCTATTTCACGGGACGACATCATCTGACCTCTCTTCAGGACAACAACACCCTCCTGAATGTCGGAGCCTGCTGGCATCACATTTTCTCCCCGCGAAACTGCACGATGCATAAGGACTGTGTTGCCCTGCTGAATCGCATACTCCAACATCACCACGGCATCCGCGCCTTCAGGTAACGGCGCTCCTGTTACTATTTCAGCAGTTGCACTCTTCTGAACAATAATGTCAGGAGCTTTGCCTATGCTGATGCTTCCGGATAGCTTTAGAACAAGAGGGCGATCTTCATCCGCGCCAAAAGTGTCAACGGCTCTCACAGCATAACCATCCACTGTTGATCTAGTGAAGGGGGGGACATCCCTTGGCGCCACCACGTCTTCACTTAGAACACGATTGTGTGCTTCAGAGAGAGACACTCGATCCATTCCAACGGGTTTAGGGGAAAACCTCTGTTCTAGAATCCTTCTAGTCTCATCCAGGGAGACCAGTTTTCTAAACACCTTGTTGTTCTCCAATCTTATCGAAGAGGTGCACCGTGACTGATTCATCCTTATCAAGCCCCTCTCGGCTCTCTGGAATTACCACATAACCATTTGCCTTGGTCAAAGTGGAAAGAATACCTGCACCCTTTACCCGAACAGGATCAGCGAAGAATTTCCCGTCCTTTCCAAAAGCGTATACCCTCAGGAAGACTCGCCGCCCCAGAGCCGCCGCAACCTTTCGAGTTGTCTTCGCTTCAATCACAGGCCTAGGCTCACTTCTAATCCCCAACAGTCTGAGAAGGATAGGTCGGGCGAAGACTTCGAATCCAACAACAGCTGCCACAGGGTTTCCGGGTAATGCGAGCATAGGTTTACCGTGAAGAATCGCCAGCGCCGTTGGCATACCAGGGCGCATTGCTATCCCGTGCACCAAAACTCCGGGTGTTCCACTCTGGCTTATGGCTGTGGGAACAAAATCTGCGTAACCGACACTGGTCCCTCCTGTTGTGACAGTCATATGTGCTACTTTCAAGCCTTCCTCGACTTTTCTCCTAATCTCGTTAACATCGTCCTTTGCATTGCCAAGGTCTAAGGGTTCAGCACCGAGTTCTACACACATTCCAGAAAGAATTAGTCGATTAACATCCACTATCTGATTTGGCTTGGGCTTGTAACTTGGCTCAACAAGCTCGTTGCCCGTGGAAATGACGGCAACCTTAGGCTTTTCTACAACACTCACATGTGTAGCTCCTAGTGCAGCAACTAAACCCAGATGGTGAGGTTGTAGCCGCGTTCCAGCCTTTAATGCAACCTCTCCTCTTTGAATGTCCTCTCCTTTTCTAGAAACGTTTTCGCCCGGGGTAACCGGAGTCCAAACTTCGATCTTATCTTTAATCTTCTTCGTATGCTCCAACATTACCACAGCATCTGCTCCCTTGGGAAGAGGATCCCCTGTCCACACTGCACACGCGCACGCGCGGGTCTCCTTCCTAACGATTCTGTCACTCTCTGTTATGTTGAAGATCTTTGGACTGAACTGTGATGCTTCGAAAGTATCTTTTGCTATTACGGCGAAACCGTCGACAGCCGAACGATCGAAGGAAGGCAAATCGGTTTTCGCCACAAAATCGTCAGCCGTAACTTGTCCCAACGCTGAATGAACTGGAATTCGGATTGAAACAAGCCTTTCTAGCTTGAGCTGTTTTTCAAATGTGCAGAGGGCTTCGTCGACGCCCATGAGCTTTTCAAATCCCTTTAGCTTCACCAAAACTTAGCACCGCAGTCTGTTAGAAAAGAAGTTGAACACTCAACCATTTAAAATTGCTCATTTTTCGTCGTTGCCTGTGCTTAGCTGAGTCGGAGCACTACTTGTTGAATAGATTTAAGTACCGAGTCACTATACCTGGATACAAAACTAACCACGTCATACAGGGCAAGGAAGTGAAAACGTTTGAGTTCAAAGTGGGCAAAAAAATTAAGCTCCCAGTGTGATCTCGATCCAGCGACATTAGAGCTCACATTGGAAGAACTGAGTGAAAGTTGCTATGGTGACGCAAACACTTCTAAGAAGGTTATTGAAGAACTCCTGTTGAAATGCAATTTAAGCAAAGATGACCTGAGAAAATTCATCAGCGAAGTCTCCAGAAATTGTCCTATGGACGGAAAAAAACTGCGCAAGGAAATTGTCGAAGCAAAGGGCAAAAAGGAGCTAGCCTTCGAAGCGATATACAAAGCGCGCGCGCAGATTCAATGTGTAAGGGTTAGAAACTAGCAAATCAGAAAGTTTTTTCTCCCAACCTCGTGCTGTAGCGTTCTCTTTCCTTCCAATTCTAGTCAAGGAAGAAGGCCTACCGCGACTTTCGAAGGTGCAAATGAGAGACATATTGACCATACGCAAAGGCGATAATAGCCGAGGCCCACGCTGCAAGGTTTTGGCAAAGGACGTACCTCCCCATGAGGTCGAGTCTAGGTAGTTGGTCGGTTGTTGCAGCTCCGAAGTTATCGAGAGCTCTCTTGAAGCCAGGCGCTGCCGCGAACAAAGCCTCATTGATCGCTGAGCCTAACCACCCTATCGGGGAAAAGACCCGCGCTATTCCTTGAGCTATCTCGATCGTCTTTGATACAAACCCAAGCAAGGAGGGGCTGAACCGGTAGAGGCCAATCACCGCATCATACGGCGACCTTGGATACGCAAGAATATACAATGCAAGAAAGAACGTCAGAAAGATGGCCATTACAACTAGGGCGCTCTTTACGGCAGTTCTGGCGAAAGAGAGACGCCTCACCACATATGAGATGCCGCGAACTCTAAGAACTGCAGTGTTCAATCGTCGATGAAAGGATTTGAGAGAATAACTGACCTTTCTAAATCTCGCGCCGAGCTTCTTGGAAAGCTTCTTCCTTGGAATTTTTTGCGGTTTCTTGATGGGTTTGGCTGCACGCGGCGCTATAGCCGTGTATTTTGTGAGGTATATCCAGCTTGAGACGAGGACAACGATTACTCCGAGAGGTGTGAGGTGAAAGAGTGGACTGATGTTTATAGCGAAGATCGACTGGGTTAGAGGAAAACGAAAGGGTGTTGTAAGGGTATTCTTGTCTGTTAACCCGAATGAGGTGAAGAAGCTGACTAAAGCATACTCGACAACTAACGCGAGCGCTGAGAACAAAGTTATTGCAGTGAACCCTTTCGGAGCTGTCCAGTTGAAGATCAGGCGTCTCCGGCGTTTCTCCATAGTCATAGTGACTCACTGGTTTGGCTCGTATTTACCTTTAAGGGCAATATTGAAATATGAATCTTCTTGTTGACTTTTTCCCCGTGAAATTTCTTCTTTGCTCCTAAGGGACTAGAATCATCATTATTCCGGAAACTATAGGTATAGCCAAGTTATCACTAACAGGAACGGGTAGAGATTCCACTAGCATCCCTGCAACAGCGCCTATCAATGCTTTAACTGGACCTACGAAGAGTTGAGCACCTAGGAAGGCGAAGAGAAAGCCAAAAATTGACCCCTCAACCCGTTTTCTTTTATTAAAGGGGTACACGGTTCTTCCAAATTTCTTCCCTAACAGGGTGGCTGAGCCGTCACCCAGCGCAAGTATCATTATAGATGCGTAATTGATGGGAACGGGAAACAAGATTAGTGTGGCTGTGATTCCTAAGGCGAAGAGGATGGGGGAGGTGACAAACTCGTAAAGCTCTGGTTTGATCGCTGCCCTGCGAGTTACTGCGGAGAACAAGGGAACGTTGAGTCCTTGTAACCTGACGAGTTCAGACGCGGCGTAGAGTATTATCAAAAAGAGTATCAGTAGGGAGACTAAGTAACGGTCCAATAGACTAGTGCAAAGAAGTGGAATCAAAGCCCCGCTTATGTGGATTGACTCTCGGATAAGGTCGCTCTTTGATAGGAAAGAGTGTGGAGTCTCCAAACTCTCTGTGGTCAAGCGTGGCAGGCTCTCAGAAAGTTCGTCGGTGAACACAAGATCAGACTTGATGCTCACAAGGAAGTCAGGATTGTAGCCAATCCTCAAAGCACAAAGCGGGAACATAGGCAAGTTGTTTCGGTCATCAGCAATTACAACGCAGTTTTGAGGCGATAACCTGTTACCGTCAATAATCTTCTTCAAAACGAGTGCTTTCCCGTTGGGCTTGATTACATCACCGCCGATCTCGCCTGTCAGACGTTTGTCGGCGACCTTCAGTTGCAAACCAAAAGCATAGTCTGCCTTAAGTCTAGTCGCCAAGTGTTCAACAACGGTTGTAGGAAGACCTGAACTTATAAGAGCTGTTTGATATCCAGCTTCTTTCACCTTTTTGAAAAAGTCTTCGACACCAGGAATGAGCGGAATTCCCTTGTAAAGTTGGAGGAGATCGTCAACTGTGAAACCTTGGAAAAACATGAAAATCTTTCCGAGTGCGGACTCCAGCGACAGTAATCCGATCTCGTAGAAAAAACCTATTGCCATTACCTTCAAGGTCTTCCAGTAACCGAGTCTCCTTGTCGCTTCAACAAGTAGGTAGCGTCTTTTGGGTATTATAACGCCCTCCACATCCATGGCAATTATGCGGTTAATTCTCACGCTTCGGTGTTTGTCAACCAATAGTTATGTCCCTTCACGTTCAGGATATGCTTCTCGCCTAGAATAGCTTTTGCGAGAAGAAAACCCCAGTTTACCTTCAAAATCTTAGCTGTATTTTCTTTGGAGGCTCAAAGAAACATTGCGTTACTGACTTGGCAAAGGAAATTCGTTTCCACACTTTGGACACTTTGCCATGTCACATTGGATGAGAGAGGGACATCCTGAACAAGCGAAGCTTCTGCCGTAGGTTATGTCGAAGGTGAAACCGCATTTAGGACAATGAATGATTCGCTTTGTTTGAGACACGGGTATCACGTAGGTCTTGATCTTTAGTTAAACGTTTACCGTATTTTAAAAATGTTTCTTGGAAAAATTGAATAAAAGCTTAAACATAAGATAAATCCAATAAACTAGTTGTTCGCCAGGTGATGATAACGAAGCCTCGCCATATTGCTCGACGGAAGGGAGAAAAAATGCCCAAGGCTTCAAAGGAACAGCGAGCTGAGATATACAGAGACCATCGTGTTCAGCTGCTCCTTGGCAAGTTTATCAGTGGGGAGCTCAGCAGACTAGAGCCTGTTTACGATCCCAAGTTTGGGTATACCTATCCAACTGTTGAAAAGATCGTGGGCGCCGCTCAAAGCACCGATGAATTTTTGGCGCAGCTCTTCGAGGTTGGCGTCTTGGAGAGAGAACTCTTTGACAAGTCCGTCTGTTGTCTATACTGTAGTTCATCTAATATTTCTGTTCACTACTGCTGCCCCTACTGCAAGTCGTTCAAAATTGAGAAAAACTCCTTGATTGAACATGTTTCGTGCGGGTACATTGATGCTGAGGAACGTTTTAAGAAGCATGGAGAACTTGTTTGCCCGAGATGCCGCAAAGCTTTGACCAAGCTTGATGTTGATTACATAAAGGCCGGAGCGTGGTGTACCTGCAGAGAGTGTGGCAAGAGTTTCGATATCCCTGTTGTGTCTCACTTCTGCCGCGATTGCCATCGACACTTCACGTTTGAGGAGGCCCTGTATAAAGACGTGTACTCATATAGCTTGAGCGAGAACGTGATAGAGGAGGCCGCCCTAAGCTGGGCCTTAATCGCTCCGATAAAGGAGTTTCTGGAAAGCTGTGGTTTCCAGGTGGAAAGCCCTGGTCTTTTGAAGGGAAAATCTGGCACAAGCCACATGTTTGACATGACGGCCTCCCGCGGCGGAAAAGATGAAGACGTAACAGTAATTGACCTCGCGGCATCAGGCGACGACATTGTTTCCGAACAAGCCATCATAGCTATGTTTGCCAAGGTATACGATATCGCTCCCGATAGAGCGTGCTTGGTCGCAATTCCCGGAATTAACGAAAACGGGAAGAAACTGGCAGAACTTTACAAGATCAGACTAATTGAAGCGAAGGACTACAAAGATGCGATAAGAGGCCTGAAGTCTTGTATAGAAAGCTAAGGTAGAAACCAATATTTTTAGACTACTCTTTCAACTCTTCTTTATCCACTAACCAATTTCCTTTGTAATAGTGCGCAATAGTTCTAGGATTTTCTACTTCTCTTTGTTTTGCTACTCGCATTGCTGAACCAATTCGATTCACTTGATACGACAAAGATTGTGCACGGAAATAATGATTCCACTTCCCTGTGATGTGATTTACAATGACCCAAGCTCTACTCGTTCCAAAAGGAAATAGCTTCTCTCCTTTCTTCAAATATTCTAGATACTCCTCGACTAACTGCGTAAAAGGACCAAATGTTCCAACACGCGGAAGAGGCAAATCAAGAGTGGGATGTCTTTTACCTCTCTTCCGTTTTGACACCCAAAAGTTATGAAGTACGTCGGGATCTGGATAATAAGATAACTCTTTCATTTCTTTGAATTGATCTTTAATGATTTTTAGGGCTTCATTGATTCTTCCGGATGTCAAATATATTAACGCTAATAATGCGCGGTCACGAGCATGGAGTTTGTCTCTGCCATATTGAGTTCCTGCATGCATGCAATGTTTGGAAGACGGTTAACTTCCTAAGTAAACTGCACTGTTTCCTCGATCCGTTACGATTCTGACTATGTACTGTCCACTGGGCAGACTGATGTCGGCGCGAGTATAATTTAAAGTTTCCGCGGAGTTTACAATGATGTTTATGTCGTAATGCTGATGGCTGGTTGAGTTGTTGATCCAAAGAGAAACTAAATGAGCGGTTGAAGCACCCTCATTTCTGAAAGTGAATTGGGTGCCGCTGGTTACGACCCTCACGCCCAAAAAGTCAATATCTACCCGGGTCTTCACAGCGTCATTTCCTTCGTCACAGAATTTTACCAGCATCCTTCCCTCGTCCTGCACGTAACTGCGCCACTGATCGGTGAGATTCACAGCGTACTCGTCCCACCCTTTTGTGGGCTTATGGCCCGCAGTATAGTTGAAACCACTGTCATTGAAACCGTTAGCTGTCCAATTGAAGGCCTTTAGGTACCAGAGTTCGCCAGCATCGCTTGCTCTATACCTTAATTGGATTTCCACAGTTGAAATGGATCGAACCGGATAGGCTGATACATCGATGATAAAGGTGCCGTTTGCATCTAAGATGTACCTTGGGGCTTTGGCCTCCTCTTGGAATGTTTCCCACGTACCATCGTTGGCAACTTGTGTATCTTCGTAGGTTCCGCCTATGAGACTCCCAATGTTAGCTGCATATTCGCTGTGAACAACAGACCAAAAAGAGCGGGTGGCGTTGACATGGGTAACATTGCGAATTTTCATGTCTTCCCGCATTCTTTCCCAGTCTAGCTGATTCATCTGGTAACTCCATAGAATGACATTCGACGTAATTGCGATGATGATTACTAGACTGAGTACGACAACGATTATGTTGCTTACGCCACGTCGATCTCGTTTAAGCTGGAGACCTGTAGTAGTCCACAATTTGAGTTCCCCTACTTGTCACGACCCTGATCTGATATGAAGAGTCCGAAATCCAGCTGTAAGCTACACTCAACCAGCCGTGACTGTCTACATCTAATTGAAGTGACGTGAACGACTGCGCTGTATGATTCACATATACGGCAGCGACCTTGATTGGCATTTTACCTGTGTTACGAAGATACATCGCAATCTCGCCATCCTTAAACCACACATCCTCTATGATGAAACGCTCACCCATAGTTTCGCGAAGGTTGGTGGTGATGACATACGTCGCAGTTATGGCGATTGACATACCTGCCACCGCAATTGCCATTAACAAAATGTTGCTCAAGACCGGTGTGATTCCCCTTCTGTCCCACAATACTCTTCTCACGCAGTATCTCTCCTATGTCAGAAACTTGAGGGCCAAATATCCAGAAGTCAAGAGAACAACACTGTGTTTCAAGCCGGCGCTCACGGTTCCCTCACCCATTTTTCCAGCAACTAAACCGCCGAAGAAAGCTTCGATTACGCTCATGTGAAAGAAAAGAGTTCTAGTCTCGTCAAAAGTGAGAGCAGTAGATCTGAAAGCATAGAACTCAGTCACCTGAGCGAACAGCGTTTTAGAGAGCATAATTATGGTGAAAAGGAAAACAAAGAAGGCTACATAAACAATCGCAACGTAGGGCCTCGTGTGCGTTTGACGCTTCTTATCCAAAGTTAGGGTTGACCGTATGAACTTCCCTGTCGGAGCGAAAACCTTCTCAACTGGGCCTCCAGATCGACCGGCTTCAACTATAAGCGGGACTACACTTTTCACCAACGCGGTGCTAACGCGTTCCTTAAAGGATTGTAGAGCTTTTTCAAATGACGCCCCCCATGACATCTGGGTGACCATTCTTTTCAATTCCCCAGTTAGGGGTCCATAGCGTCTTTTGGAGGCTTCTTCCAAGGCCTGTGGAAGTGGCATTCCTGCCTGTTGAGCTTGAACAAGGCTTCGGAAAAGGTCGGGTAGATGTTCATTCATAGCCTTTTTCCATCGATAATGAACGTAATCCAGCACTGCAGGGGGAAAAACTGTGATCAAAACTGCAAGCAACAAGTACTCATCAAAGAGAGGCGTGTTCCAATGCGTTACAAAGGCGGTTATGAGTATTGTAGCTCCTACGATGGTGGATACGATCCAAGCGACTTTTCTCTCCCATTTATCAATCTCAGGCATACTTACCTCCTCGGTGAAAGTGCATCTAAGATTATAAGAAACATTACAGATCCGATGGGTATGCCGAGGTAAGTCAATAGGCACAACAGCAGGCGAGGATCAAGTGATCCTGTTCCTCCTCCCAACATCGCCATCGCAGCGAGCATGACTATCAGAATCAGGGGTCCCGCAACCAGCATGGTTACGTAGAACTCAGCTAATATCGCAAGAGTATCTGAAAACCGGCTCAGAGCAATCTGCTTTAACCGCATATATTGACGAGATTGATCCCTCAAATACTTCGCTAAGCCTCCTCCAGAGCGAACAGTGGCGATGAATCCTTCAAGTAGCTCCTTCACCCGCGGAGAGGGCGTTCGATCAGAAGCAGACTCCAAAGCTGAAAGAATGTCAAGCCCAAATAATTCCACATCCCGCACCACATTTTTTGCTTCATGGGAAACCGCCAGAGGAGAGTTGAGCTCAGCTAAGGAGCGAAATATCCGGTGAGATGGGACGCCAGCTCCAGCCAAAATCGCCATGTACCCAGTCATGAACGGAAGACTGTCTTCCAAGCTTCTCTTCAAATTGTCTGCTCGATAGATTGGATAGGCATAGAAAAGAGTCATGGTTATCCCTCCTGCGAAAAAGCTTCCTCCAACTCCGAATAGAAGAGAGGAAAGAAGGGGAAAACGAAAGATCGTAATGAGGATAGTAGGAACCAGGATCAGGACTGCGACGGAAACGAACAAAGAAACAAAGATGGCAAAGCTGACGTATACCTTCAAGTTGGTCTTCATTCCAGACCTTTGAAGGTTCACATCCATGTCGCTGAAGGGGGGCAAAAGCCTAGCGATTCTTTTTCCGATGATGCGATAAGCAAACGTCTGAGGCTTTTTCGTATTTAGTCGGCATTCTTTGGTCCAAGCGTGAAATTGGGCGAGAATTGGAGAAAAGAGTGAATTAGTCACTTTTTTGCGGCGTGTACCCACTCTTTCAATGTTCTTGTCTTTCTTGACCAAGTCTATAACACTCCTACTCTCGCTCTCCTGTAGACACGTTCGGGGTCAGAATAGTATTCTCGAATGACAGAAGCCACATCAGTATATCTGCGAATCTTGTGTTTCGCCATCCATTCCAATACAGTTTTTCTTCGATTAAGTTCCGCTCCAACCTCGTCCTTACCGAACCCCATCTTTTCCATGCTCCTCTCCAAAGCGTAGCTACGACCAGAGTACAAGAAGGCGTCACGCTTCGAATCCCACCGATACACGTCGTTAATCAGGAGTTCTTTCGTCTTGGGATCCAAGGCTATGATCTCAGTTACCGTCAGGGCTCTTCTAGCTGGTTTTCCTTTGATCTCGGTCCGCAACTGGACCATGACAATGTCGATCATGGTGAGGAGGGCTCTCGGAATGTTCAGTGGCTCAGATTCTAGACGGTGAGCAACGGCGTTGAAGGACTCAGCGTGCACGGTGCTCATCCCTAGGTGGCCCGTTGCCATTGCTTGAAACAAAGTGTACGCCTCTTCGCCGCGCACTTCGCCCACAATAATATAGTCGGGTCTTTGTCTCACCGCTGCCTTTAAGAGGTCAAATAGGGTAATTGCACTTGTCTTCTCCCCACCGGATCTGTATCCAGGCCTCACGACTGAGGGAATCCAGTTCTCGTGGGGCAGGTTAAGCTCGGCGGTATCCTCTACGCTAACGACCTTTAACTCGGGCTTTATGAACATCGATAGACAGTTGAGCGTTGTTGTTTTTCCTGTTGCCACTCCTCCAGCTACAAGAATGGATGCCCGGTTCTCAATGGCATACCAAAAGTAGGCAGCCATCTCTGAAGAGAGAGTGTTAAAAGAGATTAAATCTGAGATTGTGAGTGGATCGACACGAAAACGACGGATTGTGAAGGTTGAACCCCTTCGGGTAATTTCACTTCCATACGTAAGTTGAACACGACTCCCGTCGGGGAGAGCAGCGTCTAGAATAGGTCTAGCGAGCGAGATATGTTTTTGAGCTAGATAAGCCAGTCTTACAACGAAGGAGTCTAGCTCCTCGGTCTTTTGGAAAATTATGTTAGTGGGTAGGGACTCGTATTCTCGATGCCAAACATAGATGGGAATGTTGACTCCGTCCGCGGAGATGTCTTCGATCATGTGATCTTTCATAAGGGGATCGATTTTTCCATAGTCAATGAAGTCTCTTACTATGTAGTAGAGAAGCTTGTCCACGGCCTCATCAGCAACTTCCATATGATAATTTCGGATGACCTCTTGAACCTTATTTTTCAAGTACTCCTTTGCCTTCTCCTTTGTTTCAAGGTCTTTGAGGCTGACCTCTATTTCTTGAATTAGAATATCTTTGATCTCTTGGAGTTGATTCTTCTCTCTTTTGCGTAGGGATGGTTCAATCACCTCATAACGCGTCTTTTGTGTGGCCGGATCTCTAACAACTGCAGCATAAGTGTAGGGTTCGGCTATCAAGTAGACTTCTTGGAACATGGATAATTTTTTCTTGTCTACAGCCTTCGACTCCGTTTTCATCACTTTCACTCAGTTTCGAACGATTATAGCCTCTACCCAGACTTTCATAGTCGCAACGACATGGAATATTATGTAGCGAGACTTAATAAATTCTATGAAGGCGAAATCACTTGCTCGCGCATCGTAGATCGCCACAGTCAGGAGGGCTTTGTAGTTTGCCAGGGCAACAAAAAAGCCAATACCAACGCTCAGAAGGGTGTGGGCGGCTTTGTTTTCGCCCGTACCCTCATCATGCGCGTCGCATTGTGGGCAGTCTCTTCTAGTAACTTAGCCGTTCTTCAGTTGATTGCTGGAGCACACAAACTCTATCCAGCCTCATGAAGCAGTAGCTGTATTCCATTAAATCTTCTACCCCATCTATATTCTTTCTAAAGACCTTTGACCGCAATTATTTAGGTTGCCCAGAATGGGAGTTGACGTCTCTTAATGTCGACGAGCTCGTTCAAAACATCTAATTCCTCAGGTGACAGCTGATCTTGAAACTTTGTTAAGAGGGCTTTTGCGTGTGCTTCGGGCACCTTCACGAGGAGTATGTCGCCTTCATTAATGTGTCTTCCCACAACAGGTTTGTCCACAGAGATAGCAACCTGTGTTCCAATCTTTGCTTCAGGTAGGGACTGCCCGCGATCTTGGATTTGCTTGATTTCACCGATTTCCTTTCCATCCTCTGAAAGGAGTGCGTACTTCGGTTTGATTTGTCCTGTTAGAACCTCGATCCCTACGATGGCAGGTTTGGCTTTCCTGAATACATATCCAGGAAGGATCTTTATCTTGCCTGGCATAACCAGCCTTTCGAGTTCTCTTTGTGTGCGCTCTTCTTCTGTGCTCTTCATCCAATCCAAGTAGTCGTCGATAAGATGATAGATAATATTGTGTTCGAAGATAAGAACGCCTCGATCTATTGCTTCCTTCTCTGCGTCTGGCAAAGTTTTTACATTGAAGGCCAGAGCAACCCCATAGAGCATTTCATGTTCTTTGACCACCGCCGCCTCAGTAACATCTCGTTTAGAAACGTCTCCTACATCTGCTAGTCTTATCGGAACTTTGTTTTGCTTCAAGATTTCAGCTATCGCCTCGAGAGAGCCTAACGTATCGGTTTTTAGCACTACTCCGTGAATATCGGTGGCAACTCTAATTTGGCCCAACTCTTCAGAAACTAGCTTTGCAAACGTTTCAGGTTGGCCGCCAACTGGAACCACGTACAGAGGTGCACCAGCTAAAGCATCGTCGAGATGTGGCGCCGCAATCTTGATTCCAGCAGCTGCTGAAACGGCGTCGACGGAGGAGAATCTGTCTCTTGGGTCCCTGATTTCGTCAAGAGGTTTAGGTAGGAGAACTGCACGAACGTTCGTCCTAATTGGTTCCTCTTTTCCACCCACAACAATCATATCGCCTTTTTGGAGAACCCCATCATAGATAATTGAGTTGACGGTAGTCCCAAGTCCAGGCTCTTCCTTGACTTCCAACACTGTGCCCTTGGCTGGTCCTTTGGTTACTTTCAAACGGTTTTTCAGGTATTGTTGAGTCAGGCCAACGAGAACCGCTAAAAGCTCAGGTATGCCCTCACCTGTTTTTGCACTAACCGGGACAATAGCTGCGGTTCGAGTGAAATCAGTTATTTTGTCAAAACGTTCGGCTTGAAAACCGTGTTTGGAAAACGTTCCCATTATACTGTATAACCGTTCATCAATGTCTTGACGAACGTAGGGATCTTGACTTTGATATGACGTTAGGAAGGGCTGATCTGACTTAGACTTCCAGCCTGGCACACGGTCAATCTTATTCGCGGCAATTAGAAAGGGAGTTTTCTTCGCCTTCAGGATGTCAACTGACTCGTAGGTTTGCGCTTCGAAGCCCTTTAGGATATCGATTACAAGAATCGCTATGTCTGCGACTGCGCCACCTCGTTTTCTGAGATTGGCAAAAGCCTCGTGTCCAGGAGTGTCAATAACAAGCAGTCCGGGAATGCGTAGTCTGCGCCTAAATTTCTTAAGGAGAGGACCACACACTTCTTTGATGGTTTCAACTGGGAAGAAGCTGGCTCCAATGTGCTGAGTTATTCCTCCGGCTTCTCTTGCTTGAACACTGCTTTTCCTAATATTGTCTAGTAGAAGGGTTTTTCCGGTATCGATGTGCCCAAGCACGCAGACGATGGGTTGTCTTATGGGCAATTTCTGTTCTTCCGATTTGGATTTGTAGCTAGACCAGCCTCATCAGCATTGGCACGCCAGTGTTATAAACCATTTCGCCTAATCTGCAATGTCTTTGCTTGCCCCCCACAAGTTTTCCACTTGTGGTTAAACATAGAATGTCTCAACCCGTTCTTCTTTTTTCTTTCTAACCTTTTTCTTGGCTTTTAATCCCCTTTCGGCTCCTAATTTGGTTGCTTCCATGTCGTACTCTATGAAGGAACGGGTAAACTTGGACAGTTTTTTGTTAATGCTTTCCAGATCCTTTTGTGTGAACCTGATCATAATGTCGGGGTTGTTCACCCATTGCATCCAACCCATCAAGCTTCTTTGTAAAGTGTTCAACATGAAACGTATTGATCTTACTAACTCTAAACGATCCCTCTCTTTGGCCTCTTCTAAATGCTTTATATGATCCAGAATCTTCTCAGAAGCTTGAATCCACCTTTCAACCAAAGACATTGCCCTCCTATTTTCCTAGCTATCTCCCAAAAGGTTTCTCTCTATATAAGGATTAAGAAAACTCAACTTTCACAAGATACATGGAAGACATACGTTGGCGCTCTTGCGCATAAAACCACAAATCTTAAGGACAAAATACTTACCTAAATGGTATATAAGAGGGGTGCTCATGCAGGTAGAATCCCTCGAAAACATTTTACTTTCAGCTATAAACCCGATCCTTAAAAGAGTCTTAAGAAGATTTGATATAGACTGTGAGCGAGACGGAAGCCTGCTATTAAACTCGCTTAAAATTTTTCTAGGCCAAGAGGTCAGTCTCTGCAAGACTTGTGCCAATCTAAACCATAGGGTGGCAGGCCCCTTTTACCGAGTAGGTACCCAAATTGTGCGTGTCAATAAAGATTTTATGAGAAACATGTTTTTCGAACAAAACTCCAGCGGAGCTTGGTCAAAAGGATTTGCTCTTATGATGAGAGGAATCCGAAAATACGGCATACGCATTCCGTTCACTCCAGCAGGCCCATTCCACATCGTTTGGAATTTCACCTACTCATGCAACCTTAAATGTAAACATTGTTATGAAGACGCTGGGTCCCGTCGTCCAGAACTAACAACAGATCAAGCCTATGCTACAATAGACAGATTGTCAAGGATCTCAAATGTTGGTCTTCCGTCTCTCTCTTTTTCCGGAGGAGAGCCTCTTTTGAGAAAGGATTTCTTTGAAGTTGTCGCATATGCGAAAAAGAAGATACCCTACATAAGTCTTGCCACAAATGGGACTTTACTGACAAAGGAAAATGTGAAAAAACTGAAAGATGTAGGCGTGGATTACATTGAAATAAGCTTAGATGGGGCAAGCGATCAAGTACATGAAAGTTTTAGAGGGGTTCCAGGTTGCTTTCAAAAAACGAAGGAGGGCATACAAAACTGTTTAGAGGAGAAACTTGACACTTGTATTGCAACAACTGCTCATAGAGAAAATTTAGACGAGGCGCAAAAAATAATGGAGCTAGCAGAAAAGTTGGGAGCCAGATTCATGCACTTTAATTACGTCCCAACTGGAAGAGCGAAGAAACATATATATCTTGATCTAAGTCCTCGAGAAAGATTTTCCCTCTTAGAAATGATGGGGAAGAAAATCGTTTACTTATACATGAGAGCAAAGGAAGACACGCAGAAAACGGGGAAAACCGAGATAAAAGTGGACAGATTTTTCAGTACTTGTCCCCAATTCGCCAGCGTGGTGAAGAAGCTCTCAGAAGAAAAGGGATACGGTTTCACGGTATCTGCTCACTACGCCGCCAAAAAAGGTGTTGAAAACCTTGCCAACTTCTTAGGAGGATGCGGGGCTGGAAGACTTTACGTCGGCCTAGAACCAAATGGGGACATTAAACCGTGCGTTTTCTTTCCTACCGATCAAAGCACTGTGCTCGGAAACATTTTGAAGGACGATTTCGAGCACATTTGGGATAAGAGCAAAATTCTATGGGAACTGAGAACGAGAGAAAAGTTGGAAAATTATTGGATAGACGGCAAGATAATCGGCTGTGGAACCTGCAAGGACAAATACATATGTGGCGGATGCAGAGCCAGATCGTATGGCTACTTCCACGGAAACTTGAGCAAGCCAGACATAGGGTGCATAGATAACGAAGGAATCTGGAGAAGGGTCGTGGAGCAATTCACTTAACGCTTTCGATAATCGAGGATTTCGTCAGGTTTGAAAAAGATAGGAATCTCTTTTCCAGCGTTCTCGAGACTGTCCGAAGCGTGAATGATGTTCTTTTGAACATCGAGTGCAAAGTCTCCGCGGATGGTTCCAGGTCGGGCTTCCAGAGGGTCTGTACTCCCGATCATGTTGCGAACGAAGGAGACAACGTTAGGTCCCTCAACGATCATTGCGAGAATAGGGCCAGAGGCGATATGTTCAACAAGGGACTCGTAAAAGCTTTTTCCCTTATGTACTTCATAAATATTCTCGGCCTGTACTCGGGTTGGTTGGAGGAGTTTCATGGCAGCGATTGTAAGTCCTCTTCTCTCGATTCTACTGATTATTCCACCCATCAATCCTCTAATAACGGCTTCAGGCTTAATGAAAACGAGTGTGCGTTCAATCAAGCCTTCCCTTTTTCCTCCTTTCCATAGTACTTTGTCCATGGAAGCTTGCGAGCGTCCCGCTTCAACTTGACGGAACTCTTTCTGCACTTGCTGGAGCAAAACCACAGAATGGTTCCATCATTTCTGATGTACATGATGCCAGTGCCTAAGGGGAACTCGTTTCCGCAGAATGAACAGTGTCGAGGCCTTGGCACCGGCGAAAACCTCCGGGTTTCACCTGATTTTCTTAGCTTCTCGTTCCGTTTCTCTCAACATCAGTACGTCGTTGGTCCGTACTGGTCCCTTCACGTTTCTGGTGATGATGCGTCCTTTGTCTCTTCCTTCGAGCACTCGAACCCTAACCTGCGTGATCTCACCGGTGATCCCTGTTCGTCCGATTACCTGGATGACCTCGGCGGTCGTCAGCTCCTCCTCTGGTTCTTGCTTCCCGCTCATTTGCTTTGACCTCTCTTCTTCAGCTCTTCAACTCGACTGAAAATTTCTTTCACGAGCGCTGAGGCGTCGCCAGCCTCGGTTATGCAAGCCGCGGCTGCTGGTACATCTATTCCCGAGGAGGTTCCGAGTTTTTCCTTCTTTGGGACGAATACGTAGGGGATCTTCCGCTCTTCGCATATGAGTGGTAGGTGCGCGACGACTTCAGGAGGGTCTACGTCTTCGGCTATGACTACAAGTTTTGCTTGTGCTCTTTCTATGGCTTTTGTTGTTTCGTTGGTGCCTTTGCGGACGTTGCCTGTCTGGGTAGCTATTTGCAGGGCTTCATAGGCGGCGTCTGCAACTTCCTTTGGAACTTCAAATTTTACATAGAATGGTTTGGACGTGTGCCTCACCCCTTTTATGTGCTGGAGTTTTATCAACGTCTCACTCTTAAGAATGTTTCGAATTTTGTTGCTTGAATGGCATATTCTTTTGGTTTTCTCTCATCATCTTCCTTTATATTACGTTGAATTACCCTAGTCTTCATGTCTGTACAGTACTCTGTCGAGTTAGTAGCTCTTTGAAGCGTAATAACTCGATTCTTATGCAAAAAGAATAAAAGGAATCTGAAAAACTAGCATGCAGTTCGGTGTGGATTATTTGAAACGAGGAGAATGAACGATCTTGAAAATTTCTGTTATTGGATCTGGAGTTCAAGGGGCCGCGATTGCTTCAATCCTTGTAAAGGCGCAGGATGTATCTGAAATTGTCTCTGCTGACATAGACCTAGCCAGAACCAAGCGGGTTGCAGAAAGTCTGAAAAGCGACAAGGTGCGCACTCAACGGGTTGATGCAAACAAAGTAGATGACCTGTCTAGAGTTACAAAGGGATCAGACGCTGTGATAAATGCGACTCTTCCCAGATTCAATCTTAATATAATGAACGCTGCGTTGAAAAATAGAGTATACTACGTTGACCTGGCCACCGATTTTCCAGAAAACCTGTTACCTAAAGAGTTTGCACTCAGCGCTGAATGGGAAAAAGCTGAATTGACTGCGGTAATAAATCAGGGAGGTCCCTTCGTCATGAATGTCTTCGCACGGTATGTCGCTGACCAACTTGACCGCGTTGATGAGATACGCCTAAGATTTGGATGGAAACCACCTCCGAGCGAGGATCTTGTTCCAACGTGGTCTCCTATTTGG
>Ga0209636_10000570_pt1 | contig 36506 bp, 27 predicted proteins | sample DeeMarSWOR152_54_FD_187464 | JGI IMG/M metagenome (GOLD analysis project Ga0209636, IMG submission 187464) | Marine sediment microbial communities from White Oak River estuary, North Carolina - WOR-1-52-54 (SPAdes) (version 2) | ecosystem: Environmental > Aquatic > Marine > Intertidal zone >... | reverse complement strand
GCATTACGAGAAATTACTCGACCTCTGGAAGGACGCTGACCCTAATATTGCTGAGGTTGAAGATGCTAAGAAGAGGGTGGCTGGGCTGAAGGCTCAGTAGAACAAAATTGTCGGATTTCTAGTCTGCAAAGCATGCCTGTTGCTCAGGGGAATAGAGCGCCAGGCTTCGAATCAGATCCAGGGAAATCAAGTTACTATAACCATCGCATTGGCCCTTTTAGATCCCTACACAAGTGAGTGGTCGCTTTCGAATCGCCTTTACAGCGGTTCAGAATAAGATAGGTTTGGGCTTAATTTCCTGAAACTTTTCCTGTATTATTCTATTATCTGAGTGTCTTCACTAACTCTAAGAAAGGAGGGAAGCGAAATGAGAGATATGTGTTTATTACGAAATCTTATTTGCGCCGTGATGCTTCTCTTTTTACTCTTGCCTGCATCTGAAAAGGTTACAGTTATCAAGGCAGGACAACTGATTGATCCTGAGGAAGGAACCATACAAAAAAATATTGTCATTTTGGTGGAAGGCAAGAAGATTCGGGCGATAGGCAAAGGCCTTAGCATTCCTGAAGGAGCCCAAGTGATAGATCTTTCGGATATGACTGTGCTACCAGGACTCATAGACTGTCATACGCATCTGTGCAATACATTCGATACTAAAGGTGATGTTGGGGCCACGCTGCTTTTGTACAATCTGACTGTTACGACGGCTGAACGTGCCTTGCACGGGGTGGCCAATGCAAGGTCCATGCTGGAATCTGGTTTTACAGTTGTGCGAGACATGGGAAACGCTGGAAATTATGCTGACGTTGCTCTCCGCCGCGCAATTGATGATGGTCTTGTGCCTGGACCTAAGATGTATGTTTCAGGAAAGATAATCGCTCCCTTTGGCGGCCAGTATATTCTCGATCCAGAGTTTCCGGATTTAGGAAGACACGACTACATCTATGCCGACACAAAGGATGAGATTAAAAAGGGAATCCGGCAGAACATCCATTTTGGAGTGGACTGGATAAAGATAGTGGTGGATGACTATCCCTATATTTATTCTGAAGATGATATTCGGTTTTTTGTGGAAGAAGCAGCTAAGTCAGGATTGAAGGTGGCTGCGCACTGTGTTACCGAACAAGGAGCTCACAATGCGGCGGAGGCTGGTCTTACCTCTATTGAACACGGGTTTGAAATGAGCGACGCGACTCTCGAAATCGCCAAGAAGAAGGGAGTCGTGTTGGTCGCCACTGATTTCACCCAAGAAATCATGGATCTTTATCAATTTTTTAGCCAGTCCCGCTCTGAAATTATCAACCGTTTAAAACGTGCCTATCGAATCGGCATTCCATTGGTCTATGGTTCAGATATCATCGCAGAAGTTCCCGGCCATACACGTGGGAGTGTATCCCTTACTTTGATCGATACATGGGTAGAAGCAGGAATTCCTGCTAAGGAAATACTGCGGGCTTTGACGACGAATGGTGCCAGATTGCTCGACATCGAGGGCGAGCGTGGGAATTTGAAAAAGGGGATGTTTGCTGACATCATCGCCGCCTCTGAGAATCCTCTTGAGAATATCAATGCTCTCAAGAAGGTTCGCTTCGTGATGAAAGAGGGCCAGATATACAAGAAGATTTTATGAGCGGAGGGATGATGCTTGAGGGAGCAGGTCAACCACATAAAAGCGAATAATCACTTCCTGCATCTGTACTTGACACAATCGAGCACAGTTGTTATACAGACTTACCTGGCACAGAAGCAACTGGAAATAGGCTGGGCGAAGATGAATAGGAAAAGAGAGATCGAAGGGTGAAACCACACGAAAAATTACAATCGAGGGTCCTCTCGAACCTCTTCTGCAGTATACTCTTGTGGGGCCTTCTCTCCATGCTTCTATCGTGTGCAAAGAAGGCTCCAGCTCCGACGTTCTACCGGTTCGACGACCACTTGAACGATACGATTTCAATAAAGGCTTCTACACCAGAAAATGTTGATGCCCTGGTTTCCTTCGAGTTCGATGACCCCAAAAGGCCAGCCTGGAAGGCTAGAAAAAGCTCTTCTGCCTGCGAAGTCCGGGAGGGAGTGCTTGTCATCGAAACGCTGGGGCGGGAGCGTGTGTCGAGTCCTGCAGCGCTGCAGATCGACACCGAAGAGGCAGCTTTGATACGTTTCCGCATGAAAGTGGAGGGAGTGAACAACTTGCGGCTGCGCTGGATGCCAAGGCGCGCAGGCGAGTTCACGACTAGAACCAAGCTTAGAATCCCCGTTGCTAAGGTCGGTGAATGGTGCATATACGACATCCAAACACTCGGACTGCACGATTGGTCATTCATTACGAGACCGGTTTATCGTAGAGGTCCTAACCAGTTCATTGACCGAATGCTCCTTGAGGTGCCGCGTAAGGCCCGGATCGAGTTGGATTATGTCCGAGTGCTGAGTGAACAGTCGCTTTTTGCTGCGCGCGGCGAAGGAGCGGAAGTAGCTCAATACAAGATCGGCGACGTATTGAGGACATGTCTCTATACGTTTTGTCCGGCCGAACTCAGGTATAGAGTGGTCATACCTGAGAATGCGCGCATATCCACGGGTCTGGCAATTCTCAATCCGACAACGCCTATCGCTTTCGCCATTATTGTGGAAGAAAAAGGTAACTCGGAGACGTTGCTGGATAAGAGAGTCGTCAGTGGCGATCAATGGCATGACGTCAACGCCGATATAGCCAATTACGCGGGTAGGCAAGTTGATGTAATACTCAAAGCAGACTGCGCCGAGCCAGGAAAAGTGGCCTTGTGGAGCAATCCGATGCTCTACCAAGCCAGGGCACCGGAGACTAAGCTTACCTCTCATACACCACGAAGCCCAGACCTGAATCAGAAGGTAAACGTAGTCCTATATCTCATCGATGCGCTCCGGCCAGACCACCTGGAAGTCTACGGTTACGAAAGGGAAACGGCACCGACAACCAGGGCTTTGGCGGAAGAAGGCGTAAGGTTTGCACGCTGTTTTGCCCCGGCTACATGGACTAGACCTTCAGTGTCGTCCTTGTTCACAGGATTACCTGTGGTGGTCCATGGCGTGGAGCACATCGGAAGCACAATGTCGAGGCGTTTAACAACTCTGGCAGAGATAGCGCGAAGGCACGATTACACCACTGCTGCTTTTGTCGAAAATCCTCATCCTACCGCCATTGCGGGTCTGGCGCGCGGTTTCGGACACCATGATGCCTCCTGTGCCCCCTGGGGAGAAGAACATGAAAGGGTGCTTCAGGGTAAATCTGACCAACGGGCCTCGGTGGTCGCACCGGCCCTTGAGTGGCTGAAGGCTCATAGCGACAGGCGTTTCTTTATGTACGTACACACAGTGGAGCCCCACACACCCTACTCGCCTAAGGAACCGTACGCGAGCCTTCATACTGCTCCCGGAAGTGAGCCAAGTAAAATCGACCTGTACGATGCTGAGATCAGCCAGGCGGATGCAAATCTCGACCAATTCATCTCCGGCTTAAAAGATCTCGGCATTTGGGAGGAAACTTTCTTTATCCTGATAGCCGATCATGGCGAAGCATTTCTCGAGCACGAAGACATGACGACTCACGGTGGTAAGCCGTATAATGAGCTGATCCACATCCCGCTCATTATGCGATGTCCTGCGTTTGTCCCCAAAGGGAAGGTTATTTCCGAGAATGTTCAGATGATCGACATTGCCCCCACAATCCTGGATGTTCTGGGAATTCTCTGCCCGGAGCATTTTCAAGGCATCAGTCTGCTCCCACTTGCCAGAGGTGGAAACGTATCAGCCTTTCGAGATAGACCGATTCTCTCGCAAGGATCTGAGGTCACCTCTCTGATTAGAGGCGAATGGAAGATACTCTACGGTGAAGACACGGCAAGACTTTTCAACCTTGCGACCGACTTCGGTGAAACAAAGGACTTGGCAGGCGAGGATCCCTCTCGGTTAAGGCTGCTTCTTAGCGAAGCCAGGGAGTATATCCAGTCCCAGGTAGCTCTGGCAAAGGAACTCGTTGGAAGGGAAGAAGAAGGTGAAGTGAAGATAGATGCGAGGACGATCGAACAACTGAAGGCCTTGGGATATCTGAGGTAGGGACTGTGAAAATGATCGGGAAAACCATCTCTCATTACAAAATCCTCGAAAAACTCGGCGAAGGGGGAATGGGCGTTGTCTTTCGGGCACAGGATACAAAGCTCGGGCGCAAGGTTGCTATAAAGACTCTCCCGGAGAAGTTCTCCCAGGATAGAGAGCGGCTGGCGCGCTTTGAGCGAGAAGCTAAATTGCTTGCATCTCTGAATCATCCCAATATCGCAACGATTTTTGGCCTGGAGGAGTCTGAAGGCATACATTTCCTTGTCTTAGAGCTGGTGGAAGGTGAGACCCTTGCTGAAAGAATGGAGACCAGACCAAAAGGAATCCTGGAAACTCTGAAAATCTGTCACCAAATCGGGGAAGCTTTGGAAGGGGCACATGAGAAGGGAATCATACACCGAGACTTAAAGCCTTCCAACATCAAGATTACTCCAGAGGAAAAGGTCAAAGTTCTCGATTTCGGTCTGGCCAAGGCTTTTGAGACCGCAGTTTCTGGCGAGGTATCTGGAGTCGATCTTTCCAAATCCCCTACCCTTACTGCTGATAGTAGCCGTTCAGGAGTTATTCTGGGCACTGCAGCTTACATGAGTCCTGAACAGACACGAGGCAAGCAACTGGACAAGCGGACCGATATCTGGTCGTTTGGTTGTGTGCTCTATGAGATGCTTACTGGCAAGCGAGCATTTAAAGGAGAGACGATCTCGGATACAATTGCCGCTATCCTTGAACATGAACCTGACTGGAAAGCATTACCTGAAGCTACTCCTTTAAGGATTCGAAATTTACTGAAACGATGTCTCCAGAAAAATCCCCATCAACGTCTTCATGACATTGCTGATGCCCGAATTGAGATTGAAGAAACACTATCCGAGATCTCTAGCCCAATGCAGGTTTCCCCAAGGGCTGAGAGTAAGATAACGCCTGTAAAAGGACGACGGCTGATATTCTCCTATGTACTTCTGGCTATTGTTTCAGCTGTAATTTCCGGGGCTGCGGTATGGTTTCTCACCAGGTCTCCGGAAATTAGTGTTAAACCGAATGTCACTCCGGTCATTGTGCTCATGGATTCTCCACATCCTGACCGAGTGTATGACCCTGAAACCAGGAAGAACCGGGGGACAAATGCAGACGACCTTACCGACATAGTAAGAGATCTGCCTGTCGTGATTCATAAGGAGACTGTAAGCTCGACCTGGCATCGGGAAAACCAGGTTCTAAAGCAAAAACCTGATCTGGTTGTCATTCACCGCTCTTGCTTCTTCGATGACACTCATCTCAATGATTCTGATTTTGCCGAACATCTCTATACACTAGCGGATAGCAAACTAGTCGCTTTCCTTGGATATATTGCCATTGGTGACCCTTATACAAAATTTTTAGTGTATACAAGAGGCTTCGGGGTTGAATCGAATCGACTTCGCTGGATATCAGAGGCAGAAAGAAGATTTCCCTCGCTTAAAGGAAGAATTACTGCTTGGCATGTTCCAAGAATTGGAGAATACGCTACTTTTCGCGATCCCAGCACAGCCATTAAGATTAAAGAGCAGATCAAGTCGATGCTGAACCTGGAATAGCCTTTATCCATTACACAGACCTTAATGAACGTAGGACATTAAGAGAAGTTCCTCTAGTTTTGGAAAGATGCTGATTCAGGTATTACTTATTTGAATTGACTATTTTTTCAATAAATGGAAAATACTGAGTTGAGAAGAATATTGAAGGAGGGGTTTATGAATACCAAGATTCTTATCTTATCGTCGCTATTTAGGAGGCGAGTGATAGTAAGTGTTGTATTGGGGATAATTCTGACAACAGCAGTGGCTGGCGCAGAATCTGAGTGTTTTCTTAAAATCCAGGGCATCAAGGGAAACGCCACAGAGAAATTCCATAAGGGTTGGATTAAGGTCCATAACTACAGCCACAGAATCTCAGGATTGCCTGCTCCCTCTGTGTTAGCCAGGAAGCCACCTGCGCGCACCTACGCAAGAGCAAAAGCTGGGGAATTCTTTCTTACCAAGGCCATAGACCCTTCATCCCCTGCTCTTGCTCGGAGGCGCGCTAACGAGACAAAAATCCCCCAGATTAAAATCGAGCAGCGCTGGGTGAGAGGAAATAAAGATGTCTACATGGTTTATGTTTTTTCAAATGTCGTGATAGTTGATGTTAAGCCAAGCGGGAGCGGTTCTGGAGACGTGCCCCTCGAAGATGTCAGTTTCAACTATGGAGAGATGGAATGGGAGTACACAGAGACTGATCATAGTACAGGAAAACCAAAAGGCAACGTCGAGACCGAGTGGGACATGAAGCCAAGCGAAAAATGATTTCAGAACGAAAATGAAGTTTCGCCAATTAAAGTTTATACTCTTATTTCTCTTTATCACCTATGGATGCTCCTATCAATATAAGGAAATTAAGGACATATTTCCCTTAGGAGTCGATGGAGCTGTCACTCTGCAGATGAATCATATTGGGGAACAAACCCACTTCTTTGGCAAATGGGATGCCCCTCAGTTGGGGAGAAACAAAGAATTTTTTCGATTTCTCAAGGAATCAAATTCCGGTGTCAACTTTGAACTTCTCAAGAAGGAATCCATCCAGGTCGAAGTCGATTTTTATGAAGAGGTTTCCCCTTTAAAGATTCTGATCAATGACAGGGCGTTTCCTTTTTCAGGCCAGCACTTCCGAAGGTTAGTTCCACTCAAAAACCTGAAAATCGGCCGAAATTCACTCAATTTTGTTTTCTCGAATACAGATAAAATCCCTATCCAAGAAATAAGGCTATATCCTAAACGTTTCCTAAAATTGAAAAATAAATTTAATCGTGAAAGTGATTACTTAACACCTGTACGATTTCATTACTTTCTAAATCCCATAAAGCGATCAAAATTACGATTGTCATTTTTTTCTCTGGACCGCCGGCTGATAAAGGGAAAAATTACTATCGAATCAGAGAAAAATAAAAAGGAGTATCAACAGACAATTTCCAACCGCAAAGGCTTCCAGATTTCAATGCTGGATCAAAGTCTGCATCATATAAGAATTGAGATACCGGAAACAAAGTCTGGATTTATCAGACTTACGAAAAGTCAATTGATTGAACCAAGGAAAAAAAATTCTCTGATTAAAGATTTAAGGTCCAGTTCAAAAACCAAGAATATTTTGATAATCCTTTTGGATGCTGCCAGGGCCGACCATATGAGTTGTTATGGATATCATCGGCAGACAACTCCTTACATCGATAGACTGGCGGAAAAAGGAATTCAATTCAACAATACGTATTCTGAAGCTGCTTATACTCTCGCCTCAACAGGCACTTTGCTGACAGGCCTTGCTCCAGATTTTCATGGTGTCGTTTCAGCCTTTTTCAGCAGCCTTCGCAAAGAAACCACTACCTTTCCTGAGACCTTGAAGCTTAAGGGATATTTTACTGCGGCTATCTCTTCCAATCCCTTTTTTAGTAGTGCTTACAATTACCATAAAGGCTTTGACCAATTCATCGAGCTTTTCAAAGAGAAGAAAATCGTGGATGCAGAAGATTTTTTCGTCCCTTTTGAAAATATAATAGAAAAGGTTGGAGATAAGAATTTCTTCATTTATCTTCATTTTCGAGAACCTCATCGTCCTTACAGAATGCCCGTACCTTTTTTTGGTAGATATCAGAAAAAATACAAAAATCTTTCAAAGGAATTCGCTGAGGAATCAAAACGTATTTATAACGGAGAAATAAAAAGCCCTTCAGATTCGCAATTCTTAACTGATATTTACGATGAGAATTTGGCCTTTGCTGATCATATCGTGGGAAAGATTCTTGATATATTGAGAAAAAAACAACTTTTTGATAACACAATTACTGTTATAACAGCTGATCATGGAGAAGCATTGGGTGAACACAAACTTGTGGGACATAATGTGGTTTTGCACAGAGAAGGAATTCACATTCCCTTGATTATCTATATTCCCAGAGCAAAGATTAAGCCAAAAATTTTTGAACAACCTGCCATGACCTCTGATCTAGTGGTCACTCTCTGTGACCTTTTGGATATAGATTATCCTTATCCAAAATTGACTCAAGGGATGAATCTTTTCTCTCTTCCGGTAAAAAGAACTCGGATCTGCCGTTCAACGATTGGCTCTAACCACTATTCGGGCTACATGATCGAGTCCTTTCCTTACAAGTCTATAATTTTTCCTCAAGAGGAAAGGATGGATATTGAGTTCTTCAATATTATCGATGATCCAGATGCGACAATCCCACTGACAAATGCTGACCTTCCCAAGAAATGCTTAATGTTTTTCCTCAATGATTATATTGAAAGGGCTGCCAAGGGGTTTTGGATGAGTGAAAAAACCAAACTGGGAGAGAAAGAGTTGGAAAGCTTGAGGTCGTTAGGTTATATCAAAAAGTGATCGGCAATGATATGCAATATTCAGGTTCTTAAGAATAAAGAAATTATTCTATTTTAGTTATTTTGGTTCTTCTAAAATAAATAAGATGAAACCCAGTCTTTTGATTCTGGCTGCAGGAATAGGCAGCCGCTACGGCAGCTTGAAACAAATAGATAAATTTGGGCCTTCAGGGGAGACACTTATCGATTATTCCATTTTCGATGCTTTAAAAGCAGGATTTCAAAAAGTCACTTTTGTCATCAGCAAAAGCATGGAAAAAGACTTTAATGAGATTCTGGAGAAAAAGTTCCAGGATAAAATCGAAGTTCACTATGTTCTACAGGAGATTGAAGATGTACCAGGGGGAATTCAGGTTACAGCTCAACGAAAAAAACCGTGGGGAACCGCTCATGCGGTACTCGTTGCTTCTCCTGAAATAAAAGAAGCTTTTGCGGTGATAAATGCGGATGACTTTTACGGCGCTGATTCGTTTAAGATTATATTCTCGTATTTATCTTCCTTAAAAAAAGATGATAAAAATTACTGTCTGGTGGGTTACAGGCTTTCCAAAACGCTCTCAGAGCATGGTTATGTCGCCCGGGCTATCTGTGAACTGGATGAAAAAGAATATTTAAAAAGTATAGTAGAAAGAACGCGTATTCTGAAAATGCAAGGGAAAGTTGTCTATCAGGATGAAAAAGGCCGGATGATTCCAATCGGAGGAGACCCAATAGTCTCAACAAATCTGATGGGATTCACTCCCTCTGTATTCTCTGATCTCGAGCTTCATTTTGAAAAATTTATCCAGGAGCATAACCAAGATCCAAAAGCCGAATTTTTTCTGCCAGATATTTTAAATCAAATCATCAAAAAAACCAAAGTAAAGGTGAAAGTTTTGAGCTCTGAGGAAAATTGGTTCGGTGTGACTTATAAAGAAGATAAAAACTCAGTCACTCAAAATATTCAAAACTTAGTCAACAAAGGAATCTATCCAAGAAATTTGTGGAAATAAGAAGAAAAATCTGCTCCAAATATTTTCAGTCTTTTTCGAATTCTTCTTCTTGTATTTTCCAAATCTCCACTAAGCGCCTTTCAAAAAGCCGTAGCGGCTGGGCAAAAAATGTAGGATTTTTTACTTGCACGACCACATATTCATACAAATCCCCCTTTATCAACTTTCCACTTTTGAGATCTACATATATATGCCCCCAGAAGTTGGATGTCCCCTGCTGGTCAAAAACCATATTGGGGTTCATCTGAGTTTTGCAACCAAGAGTCGAATCCGTATTGATATATTCCAGAACAGCACATTTCTTTCCTTCGAGGAGACAGATTCCTGTAAAAATTGTTTCGTAACCTCCGTTAGCAAAATGGGAGTCTGTAATCAAAGGAGGAAAATCCCATCCACCTGACTGCTGAGCCCCAGGAGAGGTTATTCTGTCTCCTGTCTTTTTCACCTTACTTATAGCTCCATGGGGTTCAGTTCTGAGAAGTTCAAATTGCGCATGGGCATCCATAATCTTGACCCAAAATCTCATTCCAATCATAGTTTTAGGAATAGGTTTAATATCAACACTCGAAAGAAAATAATCTGGATTCAGGAAGTTAATTTTATAGGTGAATCCATCAGAAAACGGAAGGGCTTCCCATTCTGTAATCTCTTCTTGAGGTTTGTCGCTATGTCCGGCTTGAGAGCTCTTCCAGGTGTATTCAACCAAGTGTGCGTCTTTGTCAATCTGCAAAACCTCTCTTTTAAAAGAAGCAATGAGCTCATCTCTGTTTTGAATAATTCCCAAATCATTGCCATGATAATAGACCGTCCTCATCTTGTAATAGTCCACGTCACCTTGTTTGTCCTTGAGAGATAGGTCATATTCTTTCGCCAAATCATCACTGGCATTCTGGTCGCAAAATAGATTCATAGGGTTTGATGCTAAGACAAATATTGTGATTAAGATTGTGATTAAAATTGTGATTAAAATAATTATAGGTTTTCTCATTTTCAACCTCCTTTTTCATCTTCTCTTATTTTCTTAGGCGAGAAATTATTTTATTCCTCCATTTCTTTTATCTTTCCATCATAGTTATAAAAAATGATAAACTTCCCTTTAAATCCATTATTTCTTAGCCAACAAAAAAAGCGATAATCTCCTTCACTAAAGCCATTCGGCCATAAATGATTATGGGAAATGAATAATATATCTTCCACCCGTTTATTATTTTTCTTTAAATATTCCTTAAGGGTCCAAGGTTTCATAACAACGCCCTCAACGTATTCATTAGTAAAGATTAACAACTCGCCATCTTTACAGAAGACCACCAGCTTTTCAATAGGTTCACTGAAAGCCCATTGAAACAGATTGGTTTTAGTAGCATGGATTATTTGTTGAGTAAAAGCGATACTGGGTATGAACAAGACCAGAAATAAATTGATTAGAACTGTCCTTAGGGAATGTGATGAACAGGAAACTAAGCCTTTCTTCATTTTCTTTCTTCTTCTCTGACTTTCTCTTTAATCCTTTTAACCAATTCCTCCGCATATTTTTCCATATTCGGACGGCCCAGTTTTTCATGAAAATCTTCGCTCATCTTGACGATGGCATGTGTTTTCTTGAAAAGCAAAAAAAGACCAAAGGTTCCTGTCAAGCTTGTTTTCTTGGAAGGAATAGGTACGACGACAGGCTTGGAGCTATATTTACAATCTTTTTCTATAACTGTGGCTGTCTTTTTCGCAACATCATCCAGCCACATAGGATTCAGATGAGGATAGCGGAATAAATAAGTAAAAAACCCGGTGAGGAACGCCCATCCGATCCCAATACTTAATAATCTCAGTGAAAAGTCAAGGAACGGACTTATCAGAATAGGAATTACGCCTATAGACACTAGAATGAATCCGGTCCAAGATTGTCTTTTCTTTAAGCAAAAATACATCTCACGACCCAAGACGGGTGAAAGAAACACGATGTAATAAATTATGTAAAAAAGAAGATTTAGTCTTTCGGGGAAGAGATTGAAATAAGCAACCGGAGTCCCTATTAATGCTGAATAGACTAATATAAATATCAAATATTTCGGCTCAATTTTGCCCCGGTTAATCAGCATATGAACCACAAAATAAAAGAGGAGCATTAAAAACAATCCAAGGACTATGCTAAAGAAATTCATTTTATGGCCTCCAAAACTTCAAGGTCTTGCATTTCAAGGAAAAATTTAATGGCATCTATCAAGGGAATACCAGCCTTGCTGCTAATCCTTTCTATGGTTTCCCCTTTAGAATCCGGAGGAGGGACTAGCCAAAGGAATCTTCCGGTTTTAGGGCTGATTTTTATTTTTTTTCCTTTCTTACCCCCAATAAGAATCGCGTTCACGATTTCTTTATCCACATCATAACTGAAAGATATTTCCGTATTTCCTTTTTCCCTTATAACTTTATTCCTTAAATCATAGCCAGAAAAAAGCTCATCAAGATTGATCTTAAATTCGCCGCCAAGAAAGGAATATGTCTTGGAAGGTCTTCCGATACCTCTTTTTTCTTCGGACTTTACAAAACCGTATTTCTCAAGAGTATCCAAAACTCTCTGAACAGTAATGATGTGAATATTCAGGCTTTTCCCGATAAAAGAAGCGTTTTGGTCAGGATTCTTCTTCAGAAAATCAATGATCTCAAAAATATGCTCAGAGCCAAGGACTCGGATCAAATCAATCATTTAATTTTTCCTTTATTTCATTTCTAATGAAAATATAATGCATTTGATATTATTTGTCAAGTGATTTTTTAGAATTTTATTAATTTTTTTTTGATCTCCCCTTATAGACGAATTAAAAAAAATTTTAATGAATGGCATTGGAACTGTAAAAAGGAGTGAGATGCAGTCAAAATGGTAGCATCTACATTTGTCTTTTACTTCCTTTCTCGTTTGTTGTAATATAGCCAAACAGATAAGACAAGGAAGGCTAATCGAAAAAAGTCGCTTAACAAGATATACAAAGAAAAATATCATAAGGAGTTTCTAAAAAAACGGCTTCATACCTAATAATCTCAAACGTTTTGATATTTAAATAATCTCAGGAGAGAAAGATGGCCTTAAGCAAGAAGGATTTCGTAGCAAAAAAGATGAATTGTGATGATTACACATTAGTGGATTTTCATAATTTTGAAAGCGATGACCTCTTTGAAGTCGCAGACTACTTCTGGGAATATGTTTTAGATGGCATCAGAAAGAAATACATGGTGTACGGTCAACCCATGATCTCCAGTCCAAAAGCGGAAGTTGAGGTTTTTGACCGGAATACAAATTCGGTGAGAACATTCTTGAATTTTTGTTCTTATAACTATCTTGGATTCTCTTATCATCCTGAAGTCATCAATGCTGTCCAGACAGCTCTGCATGATTTTGGAGTTGGAGCCGTGTCTGCGCCTCTACTCAGTGGCTATTCAGGGTTGTTAAAAAAGCTTGAAGATGAATTGGCTGCACTGAAAGGGAAGGAAGCTGCTATAGTCTTTTCTACTGGATATGGAACAAATTTGGGAATATTATCAGCACTTTTAAGACCGGGTGATGTGGCGGTAATGGATATTTTATCTCATGCCTCTATATACGATGGAGTGAGATTATCTGGAGCAGATATAAAAATATTTGCTCACAACAATCCCAGACAATTGGAAAAAGCCCTTAAAAACCTGGACACAAAAAGAGTAATCGTTTGTGTGGAAGGGGTCTACAGTATGGATGGAGATCTTGCAAACCTTCCTGAATTAATCCCCATTTGCAAGAAATATGGAGCCAAAATATTAGTCGATGAGGCTCATGCGTCTTTAATCTTTGGTGAAAAAGGAGGAGGTGTAGCAGAGCATTTTGGCCTCGAAGATCAAGTCGATATCTCGATAGGGACGTTCAGCAAATCTTTTGGAGCTATCGGAGGGTATGCTGCTGGAAACGAAAAAATCATGAATTACCTCAGGATGTTTTCCCGGTCATACGTATTTTCCTGTGCGATGGCTCCTCATACTGCAGCTGGCATTCTTAAAGTCCTTGAAATATTCGGCAGAGATAAATCACTTCGTGACAAATTATGGGAGAATACTCGATACATGCATGCCAAACTCAAAGAAGCTGGACTTGATATTGCCAACACAAAATCTCAAGTTGTTCCCGTTATGGCAGGAACAGATTTGAGGCTCCGCGAAATAAGCAAAAGAATTCAACAAAGAGGATTATACACTGGAGTTGTGACCTATCCTGCTGTATCCAAGAATAAAACAAGGCTAAGGCTTTCCATTTCTTCACATCACACGAAAGAACAGATGGACGAGTGTATAAAGATAATCACAGAAGTGTATGAAAGCATGGAAGACTGGAAGCCACAGCAGAATTAGTCAGTCTATTTAATCCTGAAAACCTGTTCAGATAGCTCAAGTGCATGATTCTCTCGTTCTTTGCAGCGAACGATCGCCTGTCCTTTATAGAGGTCAACTTGGCGATAAATTGTACGAAAATTTTACAAAACCCTCCTCTCTTCATTTATCCTGGTGAACTTAAAGAGGTCCATTCCTGGGGAAAAGGAAGTTAAAATCAGGTTAACCAGAAAAAATGATTAGCTGGCATGTTTTTTGCAGAACTGAGATTCCTGATATGAAAGCAAAAAAGATTAGTTATTTTATGCTCATTTTGTCATTATTGATCACAGTCAGTTGCAAAAAAGATGATAATATCATTCCGCTCGATCCTGTTGCATCTCTGGTAAGTTATCACGGCTGCAAGACGTTTCAGCAAGAAAATGATGCTAGCAGCTCGGTCAGTTTGTTCCATGATCAGAACCAGGATTGTATAGAATATCGGTACTACGAGAATAGTGTCCTTGAGATTTATCATATCAATGCGGGTTTCAACTGTTGTCCGGGGGAGATTGTCGCTGATATAGATATCAATAATAATGTTATCGTCATTAGAGAAAATGAAACTGAGTCCGGATGCTTCTGCCTATGTCTCTTTGACGTGAATTACAAAATCGAAGGTCTGATACCTGGAAAATACACCATAATAGTCATCGAACCATACACGAACGATCAGGACGAAAAGCTGGAATTCACTGTTGTGCTTTCCGGTGCAACTTCAGGAACATACTGTGTCTACCGGAATCATTACCCCTGGATAGAATGATCATAAATTCCAAATATTTATATAAAGTTCCTTTTCGTAAACTCTGTAAAATTGTCATAATCTTGGTGTTTTACGAAATAAAATGAATTTCACCTTGCAGAAAGGAGGGCAAATGAAACGATATCTCTTCGTTTCCTTGCATCTGCTACTTCTGGGAGCGTGCCTCCCAACGCTCATTGCAGGAAATGCGAATCAGCCCCTGCAGAATGAGGCAGGATACATGGCCATCGAACCCGTTACGTTTTACTTCCATTACGGCAGCTATTTCAACCGGTTAGTCTTAAGATCGTCCCAGGCCCGGATCTGGTATAGCTTCCACGCCGCCGACAACATCCGCCAGAACACTCCTCTGTTCGTCTTCTTCAACGGGGGACCGGGGAGCTCCACCAGTTCTGGGCTGATGAGCATGTATACCGGTCGTTATACGCTGGACAACCGAATCGAGGACGGAGGCGGGAATGTCTATATCCCCAATCCAGTCTCATGGACCCATCTTGGTCACCTGCTCTATATCGACGCCCGGGAGGCTGGTTTCTCTTATAACTTGATGGACCTAGTCGAGAATGAAGGAGAGCGGTTCCAGGAGTTCAACGCCCAGAACTATAATTCTTTCTTCGACGCCGCAGATTATATCCGCGTTCTCCTCCGCTTTCTGGCCACCCACCCAGCGCTACAGGACCATCCAGTAGTGATCGTGGGCGAAAGCTACGGGGGAATCCGCGCGACCTCAATGCTCCATATCCTGCTCAATTACACTGACTACGGAAACGGCTTAGAGGTTTTCCAGGACCCCGCCTTAGTCGACGAGATTCAGGCCCATTTCGACACCATTTTTACCCAATACGCCGGACAAGTTGTGCCGCCTGAAGTGATCGCTCAGCAGTTCGGCCACCAGGTGCTCATCCAACCAGCAATAACAATGGAATACCAGTACGAGACGCAGGAGAAAATGTGGACCAGGCCAGGATCCCCCCTTTATCAGATTGGAGAGGAAGTCGGTATCCCTTATGACCCTGAAGTCTACCTTGATCCATATGATTTTGTGGATGAGGTGGCGGGCCGTGATGTCTATATCTACACCAAACCCAGAGATTGGTTGAACGGATTTTTCAACAACGCCGGAGTTCTACTCCGCTTCGTTCAAAACTTATCCCTCGTGACCGGGGTGGATGTGACAGCCATTCCCGAGTTGTATGCTTCAGCCAGGGGCAACGCCTACCGCATGATCAGCACGGATTATCCCCTAACACTCGAGCCCAGGACTGATTGTCCAATCACTCGACAGCTTTTCGAGGTCCCTGCTCGGCTCGAGGCACCGAATGTCCGGCAAGAGCCCGGGGATATGGATGAGGTCTTCGGCACTCTGCAACCATGGGACCGGTACTTTATTGGAACTAACTATTATTCAAACTGGGCCTTCCATGTCTTGAACGTGGCCCTGGTGCGCGGGTATGATATTCACTTCCGGGAGCCTCGCTATGGACGCATGTTCTTGAAGAACGTTGCCCACATCCATACCTTTATTACCAATGCAGCTTATGACCTTGTCGTCTACACTGCAGCTTTGCCTTCAAGCCTGGCTAAGCACAACGACATCCTGGCTTCAGTCCAGCACATTACCCAAGGGACACAGGTTCGGCCAGGAAAAATCGTGCTCCATTACCAGTCTTCCGCCTTTCCAGGTCTCCCAAACCTGAACAAGAAGACCATCCGATTCCCGTTCTATGATAAGAGTTGTCACGCCGTGTCTCTGACTCAGCCTGAGGCGATATTCACCGACGTATCCAATTGGCTGGAGGAACACGGAATCGAGTTACGATAGATAAGAGGAGAAAGGACTATGAGAAGCTTTAAACATTATTATGACTCCCCTATCTTGACTGTGGTCGCGGTCATGGTGAGTTTCTGGATCGTGCTGCCGACAGCCCTTCAGGCCAAGACAGAGATGATTGAGGAAACCGTAAGCCAGGCACGCTTCCGCATAGAGCTTTTCAGTGGATTCGCGTTCCTCAATCCCGCCGACCTTAACCTGTTCGTTAATCACGACATCCGTTTCCAAGAGTTTACGTATGATACTTACTTTGATTACCTGCGCGATAACGGCCTGATCCACTCCTGGAGTAAGGACACCAAAGGAGCGCGAAAAAAGATAAAAAACGCTCTTCCCTTCGGCATCCGGTTAAGATATTACATCCTGGATTTTCTGGCGGTATCCATCGGATTCGAGTACTCGCGAAGACAACATTCTGATAATCTAGATTTCAGCTACACCCGGGATGAGTTAAACGGTGAGGCTTACCTCGAGACCTTATCTTTTTCCCCATACGGACTCTCAGTCAGGGCTTACCAACCCTTTGTCGGAATTCACATCTCCAAGCGATTGGGCCGGTTTCTCAAAGCTGAGGGATTTGCTTCTGGAGGCCCTCTCTTTGCCAAATTTACGTATGAATCTGCCTGGAACTATCTGTGGATTATAAGAGGCTCGAATTATACTTGGAGAACTTATGAATCAAACGGTCTCTTTGAAGGGGACGGTACAGGAACCGGGATTTCTCTCGAAGCTGGAGGTCGGCTCAGCATTCCAGTCTTCCACAAACTCGAAGTCTTTCTCGAGAGCGGATACGCATACCAGGTAGTAAAGAACGTCTCGGGCTCTTGGCGAGAGGAGCAGATCGAGAACACGGAAAACTGGAATGGCGAATGGGGAACCATTACTGATACTTTCACCGCCCCCTGGGGCACACTCGACCTGCAGTTCCCCGCAAACCACCGGATCGACGGGGCCGAAATCGAAGATTTCTCGCTTAACCTTTCAGGATTTCGGATTAGGATGGGTTTTTCCCTGGGATTCTGAGGCTGTACTTAAGTAGATGCAGTGTTGAGACGAGCCTTCGAGTCAGACAGCCAAAAGATCAAGAATAACGGCGATAATCGGTAGCGGCAGCCTGACCGGCAATCACTGTGTGGGATGTGCTACAACCAAGTCACCTCTTCGAAGCGCGTCCCGTCCCGAAAGAACCTTTATAGTCGAGGTCCGGTTCTGAACATCTATGACCACGCTGTTGCCGAAGATTTGCACAGGAGTGCGCTTGCGAATCTTCCGGTAAAGAATCAACTGCTGTCCGACTTGGATGCCCTCCTCTGCCCCAAGGTCAATAAGCGCCAAGTGGCCCATTCCAATCATCTTATAGTTAGTCTGCAAATAGACAACTTTGCCCGTCACTGCTTGAGCGTCAAAGTCGGACACATCATATCCCAAATCCTTACCCATGAAACCCTCATGGGGTTCAAAGGGCACCAGATAATGCCCGATACGGGCTTCCCCACACGATTCTTCGATGATAGCGGTCGACCTGTCATTGTCAGGTTCAAGAAGGCGCGCGCGCCCCTTCTTAAGCGCGATCTTCCCGTAGCCGGGAAGACGATCTTCGATCTGCACTATTAAGAAAATCTGGCCGTTTTCCAACCCGTCGTTCTTTCCTTTATTGAGATAAATGACATCTCCGTCTCTGAATAAATTTCGTTCAGATCCCCGTTCTGCTCCGACAATCTTCAGGTCTGGAGTCTTTCCCTCCCAGATCGAAAAGGAGCAGTACAGGTCGACTTCATCCAAAAGGTTATAGATTTCCTCGAATATTTTGGGCTTGCGGATCCGGTATTTCTCTTCCCGGGCTTTTTCCTGTTCCAGCTCCTCGGGAGAAGGTTCGATTTCGCTAATAGCAGCTGGAATGGCCTCTACCTTTTGGAGAGAGATATTTCCGCAGGTCTTCGGCATGATGACCTCATAATTCTTATCCCCCTTTACGAAAGCAAAGGAATAGACTGGTAAAGGTTTCGTTCCCGCCCACTCAAGATCACGAACAATCTTGACCTTGCCTTGGGAGCGGAAAATCATCCACATCATCTTGTCTCCAATGGCGAGTTCCTTTTCCTCGAAGGCAGATTTTTTTATCTGATCGATAAAAGGAAGGTATAAATCGCCAGTTCCAGCTAAATCAAATCCGGATTTGATGTCATTTGCGTATCTTTCCACAATGGTTTTCATCACTTCTTTTGTAGGTGTACCCTCTTTGATATTCATCAATTTATATCTTCCAACCTGCTTAAGCTTTTTCGTTTCTGCAAAATTGCTCAACGAGAATAGAATTAAGATGCCAATGATGAAAAAGCTCAATTTTTTGTATTTCATCCTTGCCTCCTTTCGTTTACAAATAGACCCCTTCTTCTTCGCATCTATTATATTGAGTCGCTCGAAAGATATCAACTTGTAAAAAAAAATAAGAATTTGCTTCCCCTATGCCGAAAAAGGGAAGCCATTTTCTATGATATAGAAGATCGCCTACTATCAACAGCACTTCCTCCTACTACCTCAATTAAAATAACAGGTCAATATTGCCTATGATGGTCGATAGCCGTATAATATTCTATGGGTTTTATCGATTCAATTCTTGGTTTTTTTCGGGACATCTACGAAAAGATAGATGGCCGTTTGGAAGGCATCACCTCATCATGTTGCCTATCCTCTATTTATAAAATAATGAGTAATATCCCTTTTGGAAGAAAATGCCTTTATTAGAGAATGAGTTCTTATATACGTGTCAGAAGGAGAAATTGTATTGAGAAAAGAAGATAAAATCACAAAAGAATTCTTAGAAAATATTTTGGAAAGCATGGACGGGGGAGTCCTTACTATAGACAAAAATTCCAGGATCACCTCATTCAATCTTTCTGCTGAGGAGATTACTGGTTTCAAGAAAGAAGAAGTCCTGAATAAGGAATGTTGTGACATTCTTAATAGTGATCTTTGTAAAGAAGCATGCCCTTTAAAAGAAACAATCGAAACTGGAAAACCAGTTTTCAACTATGAGATTATGATCACAACTAAAGCGGGGAATAAAGTCCCTGTAAACATAACAACTTCACCATTGCGATCCAGGAATAAGGAGATAATTGGTGCTGTAGAAAACTTCAGGGATTTAACCAAACACAAGGGATTATGGGGGAAGCTGCGCCAGGAAAGAAACAAAGCCCAGCAGTACCTCAATATAGCGGGAGTTATAATTGTAGCAATTAACGACAAGGGAGTGGTCACCCTTATCAACAAAAAAGGGTGCGATGTTTTGGGTTACAAAGAAGAAGAAATACTTGGCCAAAACTGGTTCGATCTATGCGTCTCGGAAAGAGTAAGAAGAGAAAGAAAAGATACTTTTAAAAAAGTAATGGCTGGGAAAAACGAGGAAGTTGAAGACTATGAAAACTCAATTTTGACCAAATCTGGTGAGGAAAGGATTATTGCCTGGCACAATACTACACTAGCCGATGAAAAGGGTCATATCATTGGCACTTTGAGTTCAGGAAATGATATCACCAAGCGTAAGCAAACGGAGGAAGAATTGATCAGATCAGAAAAGCTAGCCTCCTTAGGTCAATTGGCTGCCAGCGTTGCTCATGAAGTGAATAATCCCTTAGCCGGTATTATGGTCTATATAAAACTTCTCCTCAAGAAGTACAGAGAGAAAGAACTACAAAATGAATGGACAGAAACGCAGCTTTTAAAGATAGAAAAGGAGCTGGATAGAACGACCCGGATTATCAGAAATCTTCTCGATTTCGCCCGCCAATCAGAACCAACCATGAGACCAGTGGAAATAAATAAGGTAGTAGAAGCAGCTTTGCAATTAGTAGGACATCAGATTAGCCTTGAAAATATAAGGCTTGAGAAGAAATTAGACAGGCAACTTCCTCTTGTTCTGGCAGATTTTGACAAAATCCAACAGGTATTGATAAACGTTATTCTGAATGCGACTCAGGCCATGCCTAATGGTGGTAACTTAACAATCACGACCTCGGTCGCTGAAGGCATAAAAATCAGCGAATCACCTAAAGATGCCGTTACGATTGCTATCAGGGATACAGGAGTTGGAATTACCCAAGAGAACCTGAGTAAACTTTTCACACCTTTCTTCACCACCAAAGAAAAAGGCAAAGGTGTAGGACTGGGACTCTCAGTTGTTCATGGGATTATCGGGCGGCATAAAGGTAAGATAGAAGTAGACAGTGAGCCCAACGTAGGTACTACATTTACGATATATCTGGAGGTTATGGATGAGCAAAAGGACAAAAATACTAGTCGTTGACGATGAAAGTATAGTCAGAGAATCACTTAACGACTGGCTGAGCAGCGTTGGTTATAAAGTGGAAATGGCCGAGTCTGGAGAAGAAGCTCTCCAGATAATCAAACAGAAGAAGATTAAGATCATGCTTGCCGATCTCATCATGCCTGGCATGGATGGTATCGAACTCATGAAAAAGGCGAGAGAAATAGTTCCTACAATTTCAACGGTCATTATAACGGCTCACGGTACAATTCAAACAGCCATAACTGCCATAAGAGAAGGGGCCTATGATTACGTTGAGAAACCATTCTGCCCGGAAAAAGTCGAACATCTCATTAACAATTTAGTAAAACATCACGATTTGATTGAGGAAAATATCTCTTTGCGGAGAAAGATCGAAGATAGATATCACTTCGAGGGAATCATCGCTAAAAGCCCTAAGATGTTAAAGATATTTGAACTCATAAAAACGGTGGCCCCAACTGGGGCCACAGTATTAATTACTGGAGAAACTGGTACAGGAAAGGAAGTCGTAGCCCGCGCTATCCATCATCAAAGTCAACGCCGAAACAATCCCTTCATTGCTACAAGCTGTGCAGCCCTTCCAGAAAGTCTGCTGGAAAGCGAACTTTTCGGTCATGAAAAAGGTTCATTTACAGGGGCAGTGGAAAGAAAGAAAGGCAAGTTCGAGGCAGCAGACAAGGGAACCTTATTTCTTGATGAAATAGGTGAAATAAACGCTAATACCCAGATCCATCTACTGAGAGCCCTGGAAGAAAAAAAGATTACTAGAGTGGGTGGTAACAAAGAAATTGATGTTGATGTCCGTGTTATTACGGCTACAAACAGGGATTTAAAAGCTCTGGTTAAGCAAGAGAAATTCAGAGAGGATCTGTATTACCGATTAAAAGTCGTAACCATGAACCTCCCCCCACTCAAGGATAGAAAAGAAGATATTCTTCCCTTGGCTGATTATTTCTTAAAAAAGTATGCTGAAGAAAACAACAAAAGTATACAAAATTTCTCTCCTGAGGTAGTAGAATTTATGCTGAATTACTCCTGGCCCGGCAATGTAAGAGAGTTAGAAAACATGATCGAACACGGTGTGATTCTTTCAAAGGATAACACAATCACTATGGCTGAACTTCCCCAGGATGTGATTCATCCGATTCCTTCCGAAGAAAAATCCATCGAAGCAGTAACAAGAAATCACATTATTATGGTTCTCGAGGAGACAAAAGGCAATATTTCAAAGGCAGCAAAGATACTGGGTATTCGACGGATGACTCTTTACAATAAGCTAAAAAAATATAATTATACTGTCAATAATTTAGACATATAGTGTCTAATTAATATACAGTCCCGCCTTTTTTGGCCGTCTTTCGGTAATCCTGCTTTTAATCTTAACCCATTTATTTTTATATAATTAGCGCAATTCTTAAAATTATTTCATGACTAGGCTTATTTTGGCACACGACTTGCTATATCTATAAACCTAATGAGATTACTAATTCCAGCAGGATAGTTGATAACGTCCAAGCTGTCCTAATGGAAATGAATAAAAAGAATAAAAATTGGAGGTTAGTTATGAAAAAAGAAAATATGTTGGTTGTAGAAGATGAAGATATCATGCGGGAAGCACTATTCGATTACTTTTCATCAGGGGGTCACAAGGTTGACACTGCCCAAGACGGTGAAAAGGCCTTGGAAAAATTCAATTTTGAAGATTACGACATCATGATAATCGATCTTAGATTACCAGGCCGGGACGGGCTTTCGGTTCTCGAAGAAGTAAGAGCGAAGAATCCGAAAGCGAAAGTCATTATCATCACAGCTTATCCCTCGTTTGAAAGTGAAATGGAGGCAAGGCGAAGAGGTGCTGTTGATTATTTGTCAAAACCTTTTGAGCTAGATCATCTCGAGACCCTGATCAGGCAATCTTACGAAGTTGATGTGGTCCCTGCACCGTCAATTGAGGAACCCGTAGTTGAAGAGGAGATTGTTACTCCTTGCATCTGGATGCAAGCAGGCATAGTCAAGAAACGCAGGTGTACCCGTCGCTATGAATGTTTTAGAGGATGTGACTTTCACGAAGCGATGATGAAGATAGAGCGATTTAGAAATGATCCCAGGATTAAGCCCTACATCGACAAAGTCTATTCTCTATTAGGAAAAAATCAGTGCAGATACACTATGAGTGGAGAGCTCTCTTTCCGATCCTGTGCCAGGCTTTATAACTGTGCAAGCTGCGAACTTGACCTAATGGTCCAGCACAAAATAGACCAACAACTTGCCATTAAGGCCGCTAGTAGGAAAAAGAAACAAACAAAAAGTTATGCACCGGTGACAATAAAAAACAAATCAACCCGAAGCGACCACTAAATCCGATTTATTCCGATGATTTAATCCAATCTCGATCGGCTATTGTCCTCCAAAATGCAACGAAAATGTTGTTAAATAATTAATTATGCAACATTTTCAATTTTATCCTTTACTTCATTTAAGTTTTTCCAACATTCTCACCGCATTGGAATTATCTGGATTTAATTTCAACGACTTTTTATAGTTTTGGATGGCTAAATCTCTGTTGCCGCTTTTCAGGTAAGCCTCCCCTAGGCTGTCATACACAAGCCATGAATTCGGAAAGGCTTCTGCATTCAGTCTGAATATGGAAACTGCAGCATTAAGGTGTTTCTTTCTTAGCAAACAATGGCCGATATCGTTCAGAAGCGTTTCATTGTACGCACAAGCAGGTCCAACGTGTTCGCGCAAATGTCTCTTGAAAAAATCTCCGGCTTCTCCATACTTCCCATTATTTATCCTTTGGATAAAAGCAGAAATCGGTTTACTTAGTTTGAGATATGGCTGCATTATTCCACAAGCCATGATGGGATGTTCGCCACCTATGGCCATATCAACAATATCCTTAACCAAAGCCAAACCATAGAAGCTATTTGTGAAATAGACAACACCGATTTTCCTTTCAGGAAATACCAGGTAAAAGGCTTGTGCGCAAGTGTTGTCTCCCCATTGCCAAATACCAATTCCATAATCTGATCTTTCTAAACCTGTGCCAAGTCCCCAATCAACTCCTTCATTCCCTTCTTTACTATATGTCGACTGAAAGTTAAGCATATCTCGATGGGTCTGTTCATTGAGACCTTCGCCATTCATAACAGCTATTAAAAAGCGGGCATAATCACAAGCAGTAGTCTGCAGGGATGCTGGGCCTAGCGCTCTTGTGTGACGCTTCAATCCTCTGCATTCGCCCATCATGTCATGTCGATAGGCCGCATTATCCTCAAATTCTGGCTGCCAAACATAGCTGCTTTTTGTCAGTCCCAGAGGCTCAAAAATTTCCCGCCTCATCAATTCTGCGAGTTGCTGGTCTGATATTCTTTCCATAATAGTCTGCAGATAATAAAAAGCCTCTGCGGAGTAACTGAATTTCTGGCCTGGCTCGAACTCAATCGAGATAGTATCTCCCTCTCTTAAGTTGGGGAATCCAGTTGAGTGGTTCAACGCCATACGTGCAGTGATTTTTTTATACCGGTCATCGTCAAAGCCAGGTCCCAAGAACTTTTTTTTGACATAATCCTCGGATGCATACTCGATCAAAGGTCTGTCCAAATCTAACTCACCCCGAGATACAAACTTTGCGACCATATAAGCGAAAACAGGCTTGCTCAGCGAGGCTGCTTCGAAGACGGTATCCTCTTTAACTAGCTGGTTCGTCTCAACATTAGTAACACCAAAAGCTCCATGCTAGGCGATTCTGCCATCACAGATAAATGCCATAGAAAGCCCTGGAACTCCCATCTTGTTCATCAGGATGGGGACATCTTTCTCTAATTTGATGGCGATTTTCTGAACATTGATATTTTGTTCAAGAGCGGAGCTTCGCTCCTCTGACCCCCTCGATTGCTGTGAGCAATTGATAGAAATAATTGAATTTAAAAGAATACAGAATATCAGAAGATGAATTTTTTTATAAATCCTATCTCCTTTCAAACACTCTGGTATACTCATCATCTCCTTTTAAGGCATAAATTTGCCTGCTTTATATGAAAGGTTATTGCATTTAATGAACGTGAAAATTTATCTTATGAACTGCTGACAATTATTCCTACCTAACCCTACTTGTTTGTTGTCTGCAGGGAATTAACTATAGTAAGAGAAGAAAAGATTGTCAAGAGAATCAAGATTCCTTCCTATTTGCGATATGGGTGGGTATATTACTGGCTCTTCAATCCAGCCTGCATCTTATTGGCATCCTCAACCTCAGAAATACCAGGCTCAGCATCCTTGCTGAGGCCGAGGAACAAACTTTTTACTTATCTAATGACCTTCAGATATGAATATGGAGTTCAACCAGAAGCAAGTGCTGCAACTACTATTGCCGATAAGTTTATGAAATAAATAGGTGGATTCAATAGTTGTTCTTACTCGGCTTTGGACTTTTTATTCTGTAATACATCCAAGACTCGCACTAGGAGATACAATGCTAAAGAACAAAAAATTCCTTTTGCCAGGAAGTACCAAGCAAAACTTTCATTCGTGAAATTCCCTTTAAATACTTCATTTCCTACCAGGAAAGAATAAATACATATAAGGAATACTGTGATTGCTGCAATTACGACAAACTTTTTGAACTTTTTCATGGTCACCTCTAAAGAGCATTTAGCACAGGAAAATTATGTAGTCAATTGAAATTGATAGCTTTATTACTACTTCACATATCTAATAAGGCAGAAACGCCAGGGAAAAACTGAGAAATAAGAATGGCAGCGCTAAAGAGTATCAGTTGGAACCGATATCTGCCAGAAGTCATCAAAGAGATCGCAACTATACTGCCTATGATAATCGAAAGGGCCGCGTGAGAGCGATGAGGTCGGGAGCAGTGGCTTTTCTTCATAAGCCTCTGAATGATGAAGAATTGCTGGAAGCGATTAAGTCTGCCTTGAAGTAATATTTCGTCACATCAAACATTTCTACCATTTTGGGTAACACAACATTTAGGGGGACACGATACTTGATTCGACTTTCAAAAGGATATTCACTTTATCGAGAAATACAATAAGATAGAGAGTCAAGTATTGTATCCCCGAATTTGGTTGACTCTCATTTTCTATTGCCCTATAATTTGAAATCACGCTACGATCTATCATTCTAAAGATAAGCAAGCGACTGTTGGCGGAAGGGTTGGATAAAAATATTTTGGTTTTGGAATAAGTAAATCCAATGCCGAAAATGAGCAGTAGTTGCGAAAATAGCACTGCGCTGTGGAGCAAAGCCCGGTTACGTCGGTCATCACAGACCCTGCAGGCATTCCACGTGATGGTCAAACCCACCGGTGCGCGATGTAACCTGGAGTGCGACTACTGCTTTTTCCTCAAAAAGGATCGATTGTATCCGGACAGCAACTTCCGGATGTCTGACGAGACGATGGAAACCTATATCCGCCAGACCATCGAGGGACACCGAGTATCGGAAGTGACTATCGCCTGGCAGGGCGGGGAGCCGACGCTCATGGGTCTCGATTTTTTCCAGCGCACCGTGGAAGTAGAAAAAAAATACACCAAGCCAGGGATGCACATCGAAAACACTCTACAGACAAACGGCGTTCTGATCGATGAAGAGTGGTGCAAGTTTTTCCATGAGAACAATTTTCTAATCGGCCTCAGCCTCGACGGGCCACGCCACCTGCACGATGCCTACCGCCATGACAAGGGCGGAAAATCCGTGTTCGACAAAGTAGTCCGGGCAATAAGGCTGATGCAGAAGCACAATGTTGAATTCAACATCCTGTGTACGGTTAACGCAGTAAACAGCCAGCACCCCCTCGAAGTGTATCAATTTTTCCGCGACGAACTGGGTGCGCGTTACATCCAGTTCATTCCTATTGTCGAGCGAGATAACGAGACCGGCAACCAAGAAGGCACCCAGTTGACCGACCGCACGGTAGATCCTGAGCAGTACGGCCGGTTCCTGATCGAAATCTTCGACGAGTGGGCGCATCGGGATGTCGGAATCATGTTTGTAGTGTTTTTTGATGGCGTGCTCGCTTCTTACGTCCGCGGCTATTCAACACTGTGTATCTTGTGTCCGACCTGCGGCGAGGCAGTCGCCCTCGAGCATAATGGCGACCTTTATTCCTGTGACCACTTTGTCGAACCACGCTACCTTCTTGGGAATATCAGCCAGACCTCCCTGCCGGAGCTGGTCGCCTCCGATGCCCAGCGATCCTTCGGTCAGGCTAAGTCAGATACACTTCCGAGATTCTGCCAGGAGTGCAAATATCTTTTTACATGCCACGGGGAATGTCCGAAGAACCGGGTGCTTACCGCTCCGGATGGGGAGCCTGGATTGAACTGGTTGTGTGCAGGACTCAAAACCTTTTTCGCACATGTGGACCGGCCCATGCAGATCATGGCAGACCTTTTGCGGCGAGGCCAGGATGCAGACCGCATCATGGAAATCTTGGCCCTTGAGGAAGACCGGTCCATTCCTAAAAAGGATAAAGTCGGACGCAATGATCCGTGCCCCTGCGGCAGCGGACTGAAATATAAAAAATGCCATGGACAATAAAGAATAGAGATAAGGATTCGATAAGCTTCGTGTTATTCACATAAACAGAAACATGCTGACTTACAAATCTGCCTTTCCCAAGAAATGGTCTGATATTCGCTGATAAAATCATTTCTTTTTCGGGATGCTTATTTAATGGAATCAACAGGAGCTTCATGAAATGCAAGGGAATAAAAAGCAAGGCCCAGTCTTTTTGGACCTTCCATTGGTGAAGCTGCGCTGGGTATGTTATATCGAATTTTTATAGATTTTCCATCCATTAGACTTCTCGGTATCAATAATCTATATTTGCCTTTTGATTTAACGATCCATTTGCCGGCTTTTTTTCCGTTTACGTATATGTTCACACGTTGATGAGGAACCTTACCACCGGCAAGATGTGGCCTTATAGTTGCGGTCATAATTAAACCTTCTTCCGGCTGTTTTTTTAATGGAATTACCAGGGTAGCGTTTTTCCCTATTGTCCAGATATATCTTCTTTCTTGATGACTCCAACCATTCATTAAAAATTGGCCGGCATTCCCACCCTTCTTAAAAAGTAGGTTTTGGCCCATGGAATATGCAGGAGCTTCATGAAATGCAAGGGAATAAAAAGCAAGGCCCAGCCTTCTTGGACCTTCCATTGGCGAAACTAAACCGGGTATCTCATATCGAATTTTTAAAGATTTTCCATCCAACAGACCTCCCGGTATCAATAATCTATATTTGCCTTTTGATTTAACGATCCATTTGCCGGCTTTTTTTCCGTTTACATATATGTTCACAAGTTGATGAGGAACCTTACCACCGGCAAGATGTGGCCTTATAGTTGCGGTCATAATTAAACTTTCTTCCGGCTGTTTTTTTAATGGAATTACCAGGGTAGCGTTTTTCCCTATTGTCCAGATAAAACTTCCTTCTTGATCAAACCATCCTGAAGTTCTATATGGTGCCGTATTACCATTAGCGGAAAAGTCAATGATATCACCATAATTATAACTTTCAACACTGACTGCTTTTTTCTCAGGTTGCCTGAATTTTCGCGATGCTTTCCAGGACTTATCGAACCAGCTATACCCCGAAATAAGATATTCTTGCATCGTTGGAAGATAAGCCCTGTCCCAACTGTTGTCAATACGATGTAAATCATAAAATAAAAAACGCCTGGTCCTGGTCTCATTTTCCTCTATTTCAAAAATAGATTTTCCCGAGAAATCAGCTTTGAAACTCAACTCGGCTGCTACTGTCTGTGGAATATCACTAAGTGAAACCGGTGCATCGGAAATTTTCAACATTCCTTTCTGGTTAAACGGTTTGACGAGAATCAAAGGCAAAGCGGATGCTTTCACATCTGCCGGGATAGATGGTGAAATTTCAGGTGATTTCCGGCCTATGGAGCTAAAATTAACTCCCATACTATATTCAGCACTTCCATGGTCGCCAATTATAAAGATATATGAACTATTGTATACTCCAAGTTGATAAAGTTTTTTTAAAAATATATCTACCAACTTCATCATTCCTTTAGCTTGTCGCTTCATACTATTACGATTGGCTTTCATCCGCTCAAACTCCAAATTTTCATTCAGAATGAAAGGGGGATGAATCCCTTCTAAATGATAGAACTTAAAAACTTTGTCGTCGGTCAAATCAGCATATGCTACTAATTTCTCGACAAATACTAGATCTTTAGGTTTATATTTTTTTTGAGTATTTATCTCACTTTCAGGCTCCTTTCCAGAAAGGATTTCGGCTTTCTCGGAATAGAATATTCTTGATAAAAACCAGGATTCGTTGCTATGTATATATTTTTTAAAAAAGTGCGGCAGATGACGAAAGAAAGACAAGTCGATCAGGAATAGCCAATTATGATGAATATTTTTGCTAGCGCTTCTTTTAATAAAATTGGAGGCCTGGTTTTCATCCAAATATATTGTTTTCATTCTGCATGGAAACATATCAACCCTAAATTTATTATCTTTTAGTAATTTTGGTATAGATTCATCTGAAAATGCCTTTTGAATGAATTTCTGCATCGGTATTGTATTGTCGTAATACTGACTAGTTAATATAAGAGGCGCAGACGCATAAGTTCTCGCAAAACCGGCCAGGGCATTTCGAAAATACGTAAATCCGTCAAGCGTAGTTGAATAATCGCTATTTTCATTAATTAGTTCCTGAAATATATCGCTTTGAAAAGAGTCTATTACTAAAATTATGACATTTTTTTTCTTAGAAAAAGTAAACTTTCTACTCTCATCAAGAACATAATCTTTAAAAGATGGTTTTGGAGATTTATAATACGCAATACCAATAGATGACAATTGAATAATAATAAAAACGATGCTCAATCTTAAAGCAAATTTATAAACTATTTTTGACTTAAAAACTGCAAATAGAATACAAATCCCCCATATGAGGCCGTCAATATAGCCATAATATTTATAGTTTCCCCAAACTATCTCCCTTCCGTCCAATGGACCGTAATTCCAAACCAGAATATTACCTTGAAACCACAGAAGGAAGGATATAATAAATATAATCGATATACTTTTTTTATGCGCACTTTCAAATAACAGCGTCATAATTATAGTCATAGATAAAGTGACTACAACAACCAACAGCATTATTCTCATGAATATATCCAAATAAGTGAATGGGAACTCTAATACATTTGTATAATAGATATGCGCCGACCCAAAAACAAAAAGAGTCAATGCAAAAAAAAGACTAACGAAAAAAGACAGAACTACATTCTTATGTAATAAGTTCGACATTTTTTTCATTACTTTCAATTTAAAAACTCGATCGTGCAAAAAAGCATTAATTTTTTTAATTTTTAAGGGATAAGAAATTCCTTTTCGCGAGCGATGTTTGATTGTTAGTCTTTCGCCGATTTATCATCCTACCACCGCAAGGAATTATAAGTTACGGCTCAAAAAGATGTCAAGGAGGGCTTTAGAGCGTGGGATGTGTCCCTGAAAAGAGAATAGTCTCTCGATAATTATATACATAATTAATTTTATAACATCAATAGACTTAGAAGGGATTAAATCTTAATCACCTTTTCTTAGAAAGGCGATTAGGATTTCATGCAGTTCTTTATTGGTATCTTGCAGATTATGATTCATATGTGCCGTAGCCATGTCAGGTAACTGATCTATATTTTTAAATATAGATAATTGCTTATCAAGCATAGCCTTGATAACTGCTACTTTGTATTGTCGAGTTTTTTCTATTTTAGAGGGCATATTAGCATATAGTTCCATGTTCATATCAAAAACTTTTTTGAGTTTTGAAAGCTTGTCACCTGACATATGAATTGTATAAACATGACTCTGGCCCTGTCCTCCGCAGCCAGTCCTTATAATTGGTGCAAATATGAATATATCCTCAGGAGATATTTCTCCTTTTTTAAGATCTGTTCTAATGGGATTTTTCCAGAAGAGTGCAGCATCGCTTTTAGTAGCATAGGCCATTGCTTCAGTAGCAAGCTGGAGCGATTTTCTTGAGCGTTTTCTTATATTTTTCTCAAATGATCTAATTGGGTCCAGTCCAAAAGGAGCATACTTTTTATACGCTCCGGAAATAACCTCCTTAACCTCAGGATCTTCAATAACATCATCACCAATAAGAGATACAAGCTTGTAATCATCAATAATAAGTTTGTTTTTTTCAATATTTATCCTCAAATCCAGGTGCCCAATGGCCCTTGCAAAACTTCCTGTATGAACAATTGGAATTTCATTACCTCTTCTTCCTCTATCAACACTTTTTAAAGTTGTATCGCTATGCCCGCCGATAATAAGATCAATATTATTCAGTTTTTCTCGCAATAATTTGTCTTCTTCATAACCAATGTGAGTCAGGGCAATTATTGCATCAACATCCTTTGCCCTTAAAGCATTTATTTCTGCCTGGACATTATAATCACCTGTCTCAATACCAGTTGTATAAATGCGAGGGCCAATTATGATACCAACAAAGCCAATTCGTGCTTTACCTGCCTGAACTATATAATGACGATAAAAGGTAATTTGCTCAGGCCGAGACCAGTTTAGGTTTGAAATAACAGCTGGGGTATTTGTTCCATTTAGTGAATTTACAATACTTTCCACACCAAATCTTAAATCATGATTCCCTAGTACACGCAGGTCATAATCCAGTATCTTCATTAGATCACTCATTACTTTTCCCTTTGATAGCCCATCCGGCAAAGAGCCCTTTTCATGTAAATCACCAGAATCAACCACTAAAACCTCGTCTTTTGTTTTCCTTATTTTTTTTATGTAAGTTGCAATTTTAGCAATACTACCCCTTTTTAATGAAGGCCTGGAAATTAGTGAACCATGGATGTCATTAGTATGCAGAATAGTAAGATTTTGCCATTCATTTTCCTGGATGCATGAGGCAGATAATAAAGTATATAGAATAATAAAGATTCTTAATAATCCTTTCATGTTCTGGCTTCCTTTCTTCTTTTTTATTAAATATAGCAATTATTATACCAGGAGTAATTTATTAAATTTAAACATGATTTTCAAAATAGTTAGATATAGAAAATGACACTATTATCATTATACATATAACATATATACAACATTGATAATTCCATAGGGTCAAAACTGACATTTTTAGCATTAACTTTTGCCATTTTTCAGCAAGAAATAAGATGAAATTTTAAATATTTTTTATAAAGATTATGCCATATAATTAACCATCCTGCTGGGACTTCTTGGGATTTCTCACAAATCGTTTACTTTTTAAGACATATGTGATAGTTATGTGGTTGTAGAGCTTAAGGGTTATATACACCTATGTAATTTTTTCGTTTATCCTGAGTGGAAATTGGGCAATCTAATGGAACAATCAATAATGGATATTTCTAATTAAAAGGAGTAATTATGATTTCTATTCTAATAGATTCAATCAAAAGATCTGCAAGATTGATATCCGTTGGTATCATTACAATAATTTTAGGGGTGTTTTCATGTATCAGATGTAGCTCACCGAAAACGCCTACTAAAGGACAGAATCCAAATCTGGTACTAATTGTTTCCGACGACGTGGGGTGGGCTGACGTTGGATACCACGGTGGTGACATATGGACGCCAAACATCGACCGCTTGGCAGAGCAGGGAGTGCGGCTCGAGCATTTTTATGTCTGTCCTCTCTGTACACCGACGCGTGCGGGTCTTATGACCGGTTCCTACGGTATTCGTTTTGGGATGCAGAGGGCCACATGCCCCCCAGAATCGCCATATGGCATTCCGACGGGGATTGAAACTCTTCCCGAGATGCTTGCCAGAGCGGGTTACAAGAGGCGTGGCATGTTTGGCAAGTGGCACTTAGGACATCGCTACCGCAAGTTCACGCCTAATGGTCAAGGCTTCACGCACTTTTATGGTCACTACACTGGTTCCATAGACCACTTCACTCATAAGCGCGATGATGAACTGGACTGGCACCGCCAGTACGAGTCGAGTTACGACAAAGGTTACTCAACCGACTTGATTAGTAACGAAGCTGTCCGCTTTATTCAAGAGAGTCCCGTCAACGAACCGTTCTTTCTATACGTCCCCTTCAACGTGCCTCACAAACCGCTCCAGGTGCCCCAGGAATACATTGACCAGTATGTGCACATGGTCAAGGAGGATGCCTCTCCAGCGGAGCAGAAACGCCAGAAGAGACGACAAATCTATGCGGGGATGGTTACGTGCATGGACGAGGCAATCGGTCGCATCCTCGATATAATCGACAGCAAAGGGATTGCAGACAATACGCTGGTATTCTTTCTCAATGACAATGGCGGACCTTTGGATGCTGCCAACAACGCACCTTTGCGTGGTGATAAAGCAACTTTATGGGAAGGTGGCATTCGTGTACCGGCCATTATACGATGGCAAAAGGGTGGACTTGTGGGCGGACGCAAAGTTAACGACTTCTTGTGCTACATCGATGTCTACCCCACCTTCAAGCGTATTGTCGGACTCACTGAGCCCGCGCCACACCACGTCGACGGCATTGATATGCTTGACATCCTGCGCGGAGAAGCTACTGCACCTGGACGAGAGTTCTATTCATATCATGATAGAGCTGCGGATGATGAACTACTCGCCATCAACACGCCAGAGTGGAAGCTCATTCGTCGAGGACCAGCAATTCTGGAGGTGGATCAAGGGGGAGAAGCCTTAATCGAACTGTTCCGAATTGCCGAGGACCCGTACGAAAATAACAATGTAGCCGACCTTTACCCTGGGGTGGTTAAGCAATTGCTTGACAAAGTCCGTGCGTTCAGGGCATTGCGGAAGCCCGGGGGTTTACCACGGCAGGAAGAGCGGCGTGAGGATATTGAAGAGGGATGGCGAAGACCATTTGAGTGGAAAGCACTGCCCGATTCTTAGTTGAAATCAGTATGGATAGACCTCTTCAGGTCTATATATTCATTAATCGGGTGTGGTTCTGTATCTAAGAGGAATTTTGATATTGGCAGCGCTACGGGGATTCGAACCCCGGTTTGATGGCTGAGAACCACCTGTCCTAGTCCCCTAGACGATAGCGCCACCAGGTCTGAGATAGCCCAGAATACCAGATGTACCCCAGGAAAGTCAAATTTCTATATTGATTTTTAGCTTTTCTTTATTTTCAGTCTTTTTGCCATAGTTTCAGCTATTTTCAGTCAATTCTGGGACATATTTGGAACACGAGGTGCTTCGGTCAAGTCCATATTAAGAACGCTTAGTTGGCACTCTAAATAAAAAAAATTCAAGGAGGCTTAAAATGTAAAGAAATACTGAAAAGGTGAAACGCATTACTGACGGAAGTGGCCAGAGGATAAGATTTTTTGTGACGAATTAGATGCATCCCCTGCATATCCCGAACAATCTCAAAGTGAACCAAATTCCCACCAAATGCGTATTAAACATAAAAGAACTATGATGCATCCATTTCGACAGCAACTCTATTTCCCCTGCCGGGGAGGGTATCATGTTTAAAAACTACATCAAGATCGCATTAAGAAATTTTCTAAAACACAAGGGATTTTCTTTTATTAATATCTTTGGCCTGGCCATTGGAGTGGCCTGTTGCTTCCTAATCGTCCTTTATGTTCTGGATGAAGTAAGCTATGACCAATATCACGAAAAAGCAGAACAGATCTATCGAGTTGGAATTAGAGGCTTTATCAACAACATCCTGTTTCATGGGGTAGTCACCTGCTCACCCATGGCTCAAACTCTGTTCAATGAATATCCTGAGGTCACTGCTGCAACCCGGCTTAGGAATTTTGGTTTTCCGGTTTTCCGGTACGGGGACAAGGTTTTTAGTGAAGAAAAGGTTTTCTGGGTCGATCAGTCCTTTTTTGACGTATTCACGGTTCCATTTATCAAGGGTGATCCCAAAACCGCTCTTGCTCAACCCAATACGATTGTTCTTACTCGTTCCATGGCCCTAAAATATTTTGGGGGTGAAGATCCTGTCGGCAAAAGCCTTAACGCAGATAAACAAAGAGATTATTTTGTTACTGGTGTGGTGGAAGACGTCCCCCGCAATTCCCATTTTCACTATGATTTTTTAGCTGCTCTCGTCACCTATGAGGACAGCCGGCGTCCTATCTGGGTGAGTAATAATTATTACACCTACTTAGTTTTGCAAGAAGGAGCCTCTCCAGAAGTTTTCGAAACCAAACTGATTGAGCTGGTCAAAAAGTATGTGGGGCCACAAATACAGGTTGCCGCGGGCATCACCTTGGAACAGTTTCTTGCATCTGGAGGTGAGTGGAGTTATTTCATTCAGCCTCTGACTGGTATACACCTGCATTCGCATCTTGACTATGAGCTGGAGCCCAATGGAGATATCGCCTATGTTTACATTTTTTCCATTATCGCCATAGGAATACTGCTTGTGGCCTGCATCAATTTTGTGAACCTTGCCACGGCTCGAGCCGCAAACCGGGCAAGGGAAGTCGGCATTAGAAAGACTGTAGGCTCCAACAGAGGCCAACTGATCCGGCAGTTCCTGTCAGAAACCACGATCATGAGCTTCTTTGCTGTGCTTCTCGCTTTAATAGCCGTCCAATTTCTGCTCCCATTCTTTAACAACATAACAGGAAAAGAGCTAGCAATTCCTTACTTCCAGAATGTGTTCACAATTCCTTTTCTGCTGGGATTAGTCTTATTCATCGGGATCTTGGCTGGTACGTATCCAGCTTTCTTCCTCGCTTCTTTCGACCCTGTAGTCGTCCTGAAGACAGAGATGTCAGGAAGGAGTAAAAAATCCAACATGCGCAATGTCCTGGTCGTATTCCAGTTTACTGTTTCGATTGTTCTCATCGTTGGAACAGTCATCGTGTCTCAACAATTAAGGTACATTCAGAACAGGAATTTAGGGTTCAACAAGGAACAAATCGTGATTGTTAAGAAAACCGATGATATCGGAAATCAGGTCCCAGCGTTCAGACAAGAACTATTGAAAAATCCGAATGTTATCAACGCCACCAACACCAATAATCTGATCGGGAATGAATTCGGGAATACAGCTCACAAACTGGCTGGAGCCACAGGTGAAGAAACACATCTTCTCTGGACATACCGCACTGATCCATATTTCGTCGAAACCTACCAGATCGAAATGGCGGCCGGGCGGTATTATGAGGAAGGAAGACAGGCAGACCAGCAAAATGTTGTCATCAATGAAGCGGCGGTGAAAGAACTCGGCTTAACAGATCCTGTCGGCAAGCAAATTGTGGCTCTTGCTCCTACTCCAGATCAATCTAGGACTTTAACGATCATCGGAGTCATGAAAAATTTTCACTTTAAAAGCCTACATCACCAAATTAATCCCTTGATCGTTTATCTTTACGGACCCGAGGGAAGAGGCCGCTATGTTTCTGCGCGTGTTCAATCCGAAAATATCAGAGAAACGATGGCCTTTTTGGAGAACACCTGGCGAAAATTTGCTTCAAATCAGGCCTTTGAGTACGAATTTTTCGATGAACATTTTGCAAGCCTTTATCAATCCGAGCAGAGAACAGGGCAAATATTTTTCTCCTTTTCACTCCTGGCAATCATCATCGCAAGTTTAGGATTGTTCGGGTTGGCAACCTTTGTCGCTGAACAGCGTACAAAGGAGATCGGCATACGCAAAGTTCTAGGTGCTACTGAAACAGGAATCATCTTTCTCCTAT
>Ga0209636_10000569_pt1 | contig 36524 bp, 36 predicted proteins | sample DeeMarSWOR152_54_FD_187464 | JGI IMG/M metagenome (GOLD analysis project Ga0209636, IMG submission 187464) | Marine sediment microbial communities from White Oak River estuary, North Carolina - WOR-1-52-54 (SPAdes) (version 2) | ecosystem: Environmental > Aquatic > Marine > Intertidal zone >... | reverse complement strand
CATCTCTGGTGCGGGGGGTGGGATTCGAACCCACGAACCCCTACGGGACAGCCGCCTCAGGGCTGCGCCTCTGGCCGTTTATAATCCTTGACCTGGCTTGGCAACCCCCGCCTAGGTAGATTATCTAACCCATGCTCCTTAAATTAAACCTTACTCGCCCCCAATCTACAACTAGAAATAAACCTTTTGACTCTATTTTCCCTTGATGAGAAGCACTTGAGAGCCTCTAAGAGTTATCCGCGTTTTGTCACGCCTAGGTTTGAGCCCTTCGACCCTCTGGAGTTGGCCAAGGAGACAGAAAAAATAGTCATAAGGAGTGGCCCAGACGGGGCGGAACGCAAGTACGAGAACTTCTACGCAGTAGGCGTCTACGGAGGCATCGCAACGGGATACTGTGTCGGATGCTGTCTTCGGTGCGTCTTTTGCTGGGTTAGCTGGGGAAGAGACTTTCCTGAAAAGCACGGTCGATTTTACTCTCCAAGCGAGGCTTTTACACAACTAAAAAAGGCAGCCCACAAACGTAACGTTCAAAAGCTGAGAATTTCAGGAGCTGAACCAACCTTAGGAAAGAACCATCTTCTAACTCTACTGGAACACGTAGAGGAATCTGAGTTTCCCTTGTTCATCCTAGAAACAAACGGAATTCTCTTCGGTGTCGACAAGGACTATGTTAGAAAAATCTCAGAATTTACCAAACCCCATATTAGAGTCTCTCTAAAAGCTGGCACTCCAGAAGCCTTCACAAAGAAAACAGGCGCAAAACCAGAGGTCTTCGAGATTCCCTTTCAAGCCATCCAAAACCTATCAGACCATAACGTGAGCTTTCATGTTGCTGCAATGAGTGCTGACCCTCGCATAGTCACAACAGAAGAGCGAGAGAATCTGACAAGAAAACTAGCAGAGATCGACCCCCGCTTAGCCCTAAGCCTTGAGGAAGAGGTAATGGACAGCTACAACACTACCCTAGCTAGGTTAAAGTATGCAAACCTGAAGGTCAAGTGGCCCTTGAGACAAGTCTACAAACCAGTTAAAGAACTACTGAAGAATAGGCGCCAGAGTTAGCTATCGCCAAATTCTTCTTCAAAACAGCTTGGAAAACTTAACGACTTCCTGTCAAACTTCAACTTAGCGGGTTCTTTGCGGCACCAGTTGAGCTACACAAGAGTGTGCAACACCATAATAAGCAGAGTGAACAACTGAAATTGGGTGAAAGGACATGGCTGCTGCGATGACCGTTTCAAAGGAAGGCATCACCACCCTTGAAAACCGTGAAAAATACACTATCGGTATAATCGGATGCGAACGAGAAGCATTAGCAACAACCTGCCTTCTCGCTGATGCGGGGTTTAGGATCATCAACGTCTCCACGGATCAACGCCTTGCACATCTTCCCAAAAGGCCTACAACTCTGTCTCACGAACCGAAACTCGACAAGTTGATAAAGAAGCACCTGAAGACGAATCGCATCACAGTCACAACCAACGCCAAGGAAGCCGCCTCAGCAAGTGACATCATCGTATTCAACGTTCCGACATCCATCGACAAAAACGAAGAACCAAACTATTCATACTTTGAAAAAGTTTGTCGAGAAGTCGGCATGGGACTACGCTCAGGATGCCTCGCTATTTTTCAAAGCGCGGTTGGTCCAGGGACCATTGAAACCGTGGTCAAGGAATCTATTGAAAACGCCTCTGGCCTGAAGGCCGGAGTCGATTTTGGCTTGGCTTACAGTCCTACCCGTGCCGCTCCAGGACAAGTGCTGCGGGACATCGCCACCAACCCAAGAATTGTGGGAGCAATCAATGAAGAAAGCCTGAACAGTGCCTGCCTTCTATTGAGCACCATCACAAAAGGAGAGATAGTCAAAGTGACAAACATGAGAACCGCAGAGGCAGCCAACATGTTTGAAAACGCCTACACAAATGTCAACGCTGCTCTGGCAAACGAACTTGCACAATTCTGCGAAAAAACAGGGATAGACTTCTTTGAAGCACAGAAGGCGGCTAACACGAACTACCATTGCCACTTAACCATTCCCGAGATTTCTAACGGGCACATTTCCAAAAACTCGATTCTTCTCGTTGAGGAGGCAGAGGCAGCAAAAGCGAAGCCCCGCATGTTAATACTTGCGAAAAAAGCCAATGACGGCATGTTAAGCCATACGCTGCGCATGGTCAAGGAAGCTTTACGCTCGTGTGGGAAGACTGTAAGGAGAGCAAAGATCTTGATTCTAGGCGTCTCCAGTCACCCAAACACGAAGGAACATCGTGGATCTCCAACAAAGAAACTTGTTCGTATGCTAAAAAAGAGAGGAGCATTCGTTCAAGTCTACGATCCCTTCTTCTCCCAGAAAGAGTTAGAAAAGATGCGTTACCCAGCCGGGAAAACGCTGACAAAAAGCGCCGAAGGCATAGACTGCTTGCTCATCGCGGTGCGACACACGAGATTTAAACGGTTAAGCCTCAGAAGACTCAAGTTCCTCGTCAGAAAGCCTGCTGCAATCGTTGACATGGGACACATTGTTGATCCTCAAAGCGCAGAAAGAGAAGGATTCGTGTACAGAGGTATCGGAAGAGGCGTCTAGACTTAGATAACCGAGTTTTCCCTCCTCTGCGAAGATTTTTTAGAAAACAAATAGTGCAAACACAAAAGACCAATGACTCCGATCAACTTATACCGCAAAGCCTAAGCTATGTTAATAAATGCTTAAACATCAGAGGATGCCACTAAAGTCGACGAGTTGATGGACAAAAATGATCATCATTGAAATCCTGCTGATTTCTTCAGTCATATCACTCATCACGACACTCGCCATAACGCCTTATTTCACCAGATTCCTATATGCCGCCGGAATAGTTGGTCTAGACCTCCAGAAAAAGAATAAGCCAAAGTTGGCCACTTCTGGAGGTATCTGCGTTGCGTTCGGAGTATTGGCTGGACTACTGAGCTACATAGGCCTGCAGACATTTCTCCGCGGCTCAAGGCTAGAAAGCGATGTAATCTATCTTCTAGCTGTTACAGCCTCCGTACTTATTGTCATGTTTGTCGGTCTACTAGACGACCTAAATGTAAGCACAAAGAAAGTGAAAACTAAAGAAGGATACGATATTAGAATCGGATTTCCCCAATGGATCAAACCTTTACTAACTCTCCCAGCTGCCATACCACTAATGGTAGTGCGAGCCGGAGAAACTAGGATGGTGATTCCGTTCATTGGCACCGTTGACTTCGGTATTCTCTATCCCTTCCTACTGATACCGATAGGAATGGTCGGAGCATCTAACGCGGTCAATATGCTCGCAGGGTTTAATGGCTTAGAAGCAGGAATGGGAATTGTCTACTTCCTTGGTCTAGCAATCTTCGCTCTGCTACATGGCGGTGGAGCCACTAACACTTGGACTGGATCAGTCATATTCTTCGTTGCCTTCGCAGCCTTGATTGGTTTTATGAGGTACAGTTGGTACCCTGCAAAGATCTTGCCCGGAGACTCTCTGACTTATCTACTCGGCTCAACGGTCGCAGCGGGAGTAATCGTTGGAAACATGGAGAGAAGTGGAATAATTGTAATGCTACCGTTTATGATCGAGTTCCTACTGAAACTCCGATCGAAATTCAGAGCGAGTTCTCTCGGGAAATTGAGGGAAGACGGCAAGCTTGATCCACCCTATGGAGGAAAAATATACAGTTGGACTCATCTCCTGATGAAACTTAAACCAATGACCGAAAAACATGTTGTAATCTTACTGATCCTTATTCAACTCTTCTTTACACTCTTAATCTTTCCACAGATAGTTTAGAGTGAGCATTACAGAAAATAGCTATCCTGACTTCTTCAGGTTAAAGGGTTTACCTTCTAGCAGTATCTTTCGGGGAATCTTTTCTTTCCACTTCTTCAGGAAAGGCAGTTCGTCCTTTTCTTCTCGCAGTTCGTCAGGCAACATTTCCGGAATCTCGTCTCGGATTGGGTACCACCGTGAACACTTTGGACATATGATGACGCCCTCCACGATTTCTTCCTTCTCCTCAAAGACATGCAACTCGAGGGGGTAATACTTGTCAATAGGACACGCCAAGATGTCCATCAGCTTTTTCTTGAAGATCGGTCCCTCCCTTTGATCGTAGTGTTGAATTGCTAGGCTATAAAAGATTTGCCAGAAGAAAAAGACACGAACGCGTACGTTAGGTCATGGCAGAATTCTTATATCAAGAACGGTCTGGTACCATCTAGGTCCCGTTGCTCTAACGATTCGCCCGAAGGGAACCTCAAATCTGATCTCCATGTCTCGGAGTCTCTTGGTCACTTTGTCTTTCGTTGTGCCAACGGGGCCTTCATCCTTCTTAGCGTGTTCAAAACTATAGTAGTGGATCCATCCTCCAGTTGGTTTAAGTGCTAAAAGGGCACAGTCGAGGTACTCATAGGCCTTTTCAGGCAGTGGGATTAGGACCCGATCGGCAATTTCCCGCAGATTTTTTTCAATAGCCTTTCGAGCGTCTCCGTGAACTGCAACGACCGTGCCTTCAACCCTGTTAAGCAGAATGTTTTCACGCATATAGTGAATGGCCACTGGATTAAGGTCTACCGAATATATTCGCTCAGCCTCAGAATGCTTAGCCACGATAATGGAGAAGCATCCGACGCCAGCAAACATGTTAACCACCACCTCGCCTGGTCGAACGTGCTGAGCAATTCGCATTCTCTCATGGGACAACCTGGGCGAGAAATAGCACTTTTCGAGGTCCACCTTAAAGACACAGCCATGCTCCCGATGAATAGTCTGGGTCTTTCTTTCACCTGCGACCCATTCAAGATTGCGTAATCGGAAATCGCCTGAGACAGGCCCAAATTGACACAAAACCGCTCTTACATGTTTGTGTGTCTGAATGACAGCTTCAGCAATAATGTCTCTCTTTTGCTTAACAGTCTCAGGAACTCGAATAACTGCGATGTCACCAATGATGTCATAGGATTTATAGAGTGACTTCAATTCCTTTGGTTCAAGTTTATCTGCAAGAAATGCCTTGAGGTTGAGGCCTCTCCTCATGTCTAGTCCTCAGGCGAATCATTTGGCTAAAACTAAGCGATCCAGCCAAACAGCAACTCTTTCTAACCTCTTAGGAAGATATTCGCGAACCAACTCTATATCCTGCCTCTTGACAGCTCTCAAGACCACTAAAGAACCGAAATAAACAAACGCACCAATGATCACAGATAGTGAAAGCAAACCGATCTGGGACATGATTCCTTCCAGAAAATATGACAGAAAGGCAATGACTATCACCATAAAACCCGACGCTAACGACGTCTTCCACAAGGATTCCTTATCGAAGCTAACCTCAACGATTCCTTTCAGCGCGTATATAGCAAGTCCAAAACCTAGAAAGGCGGATAAAACCCTCGCCAAAGCTGTTCCAAGCATACCTAGGTTTAGATACGCCAATGTAAAGTAGCTTACAGCCGTGTTGAAAAGAATAGTGACTACTGCTATCATTGAGAGTGTCTTAGTGCGCTCCAAAGTCATCAATGTTGGCCCAACTGCGACTCCCAAGGCTGCTTGAATCACAGACAGGCAGAGAATGCTTAATGGCAGCGCAGCTTCGGAATACTCGGGGCCAGCAAAGAAGACCAGTACGGGGTGTGCCAAAGAAGCAATTCCAACAATCATCGGAAAACCAACCATAACCGCGTATCGTGTGGAGAGCCTGAAGGCTCCTCTGAGGCTGCGCTTTCCATATTGGGCGTGTAGTTCTGATAGCTTCGGGAACAGAGCGGCCACGATGGACGTTATAATTAAGCTAGGCACAGCAATAGCTCGGACTGCTATGTGATACATGCCAAGGTATACTGCGCCCATAAAAGGCAGGATGAAAATTTGGTCCACCCACCCAGCAACAAATGAAAGAGAGTTGGAGATGTAGAGAGGATAAGAGAAAGTGACCAGAGTTCTTACGGAATGAGGCTTTCCTAACACTCCAACGAATTTAGCCGTTAACACTAGACCAACGAGACACGAAATCACAACACTTGTTAGCATGCTCCATGGGATGCTGTAAAGGCCCCAGCCTGGCAAGAGAAGAAGACATAGGGCTACGAGCTTTTGTATCAAAGTGTAAGCCAAACCGAATGCAGCCAATTCCTGCAATTTTTGCAGGCCCTGCAGAAAACTCCTAATCTGGATATAGAAGACCGTAAAGAAACTGACAAATGCAGATATCTGAAACAGCTGAGTCCACTCAGATGTGCCAAACACGATCGTGGACAACCAGTCGGAAGCGACATAAATCAGGATAAATCCCACAATGGCTGCCACGAAAGAAAGTTGCAGCACACGTGTGATCACTGATCTGGCTTTCTCTGGGTTTTTTTCCGCCATATATTCGGCGATGTATTTCGCCGAAGCAGAGGGTAAAGCAAGGACGCCCAGCGACTGAACTGCTGTCAATATGAAAGTTAGCATAGCGTAAACACCCATTTCCTCTTGCGAGATCAGGCGGGCAAGAATTGCGATGAATACTACGCCAATTACATTAGAGATCATCCCTTGGAGAAACATGAATGTAGCACCTCTCGCAACCCGTGCTCCATCACCTAAAGATCTCAATGGGGTATTCCTCTGAATGAGAGCTTGATACAGAATGGCAATTAATAAACTTAAATAATCCGTACTCCATAAAAGCCTCCATCTCATCATATTTTGGAAGTAGACCTTAACTGAAAAATGGACTTCGAGACTAGCAAGTCTCTCTGCAACAGGCTTAATTGCCGTTCCGTCATAATTATCGCTATAGTACGAACGCCAATCTCACAACGGAATCCCCGGGGATTTGGTTTTGAAGACTAAGGAGGAACGAAAAATCCTCGTAACAGGATCAAGCGGGTTACTTGGAAGCAAGATAATCGAACAAGCTAGAAGACTCTACGAGGTCATTCCTACGTATAGGACAAGGACAACTTTTCCCAACTCGGTGAAAATGGACATTACACAGGAAAGTGATGTACGACAAGTTTTCAGCCATCTCAAACCGACCATAGTGATTCACACAGCAGCTGAGACTAATGTTGACAAATGCGAAGTAAGCAAAGAGCACGCCTGGAGCGTCAACGCGAAAGGAACCGAAAACATTGCAGACATGTCTAGAATGGTCAGTGCTAAGATAATATACGTTTCAACAGACTACGTTTTTGACGGAGAGAAAGGGCTTTACACCGAAGAAGATGACCCAAATCCTATCAATTACTACGGATTAACGAAGCTCGAAGGAGAGAAATACATTGTCGATACATGTGAAGATTATGTGATAGTTAGAACGAGCGTTTTATACGGATGGCACCCTTCGAAGTCAAACTTTGTCAAATGGGTGATCACATCTCTGGAAGACAATAGGCGAATAAATGTTGTGAATGATCACTACAATTCGCCAACTCTCGCAGACAACTTGGCTGAGACAGTTTTAGAGATTATTGAAAAGGACTTGAAAGGCTTATACCACACGGCTGGAAGCGAAAGAATAGATCGATTTGAATTTGCCGTCGAAGTCGCGAGGAACTTCTTTCTAGACTCAAGCTTAATCCAACCTGCCAAAATGGATGATCTAAAGGTGTGGGTTGCGAAAAGGCCTAGAGATTCATCCTTATGTATAGACAAGATTCAAAAGAGCATAAGAACGAAACTGCTAAGCGTTAACGACGCCCTAAGAAGAATGAAGGAGAGAGTTGCAGAATGAAAGGGGTAATTTTACATGGAGGGTCCGGGACTAGACTTCGTCCCCTCACCCACACGGGACCAAAACAACTCATTCCAGTGGCAAATAAACCAATATCTCAATACGTTTTAGAGGACTTGAGGGAATCCGGAATTACAGATGTAGCAATCGTTTTGGGAGACTTAAGCCCAGAAAAGGTTAAGGAGCACTATGAAAACGGGAGAAGGTTCAAGGTAAAAATAACGTATATACATCAAGGTGAGCCGAAGGGAATAGCCCAAGCAGTCGGGTTGTGCCAAGATTTCGTAGGCGACAATCCCTTCGTGGTATATCTTGGCGATAACTTGCTAAGAGGGGGCATCAAAAAAACTGTCACCGAATTTGTGGAGTCAAAATATGCTGCTATGATACTTCTGTGCGAGGTTAAGAATCCAGAACTGTTTGGAGTGGCTGAATTTGACAAAAACGGAAAGCTTGTCAGACTTATTGAAAAACCAAAGAAGCCACCCAGCAACTACGCTCTCACCGGCGTGTACTTCTTTAGACCTATTATATTCAAGATCATCCAAAGATTGAGACAATCTTGGAGAGGCGAACTAGAAATTACAGAGGCACTCCAACTACTGCTTGATAACGGATATGATGTTAGTTATAGGTTTGTCAAGGGATGGTGGAAAGATACCGGAGCCCCAGAAGATATCCTCGAGTCAAATAGACTAGTCCTAGATGAAATGGCACCAAACGTCGAAGGAAACGTTGAAGAAGACGCGAAATTGCAGGGAAGAATCTCAATAGGAAAAGGAACAGTGATAAAGAGTGGTGCCGCTATTAGGGGACCAGTCATCATTGGAGAGAGTGCCACAGTCGAAACCGGCGTTTACATCGGACCTTACACAAGCATCGGAAACCATGTAATCATCAAGAAAGGCGAAATCGAGAACTCAATAGTCATGGATCATTGCCTCATAGAAGTGAACGAACGAATCACTGACAGCCTCATTGGACCACACTCCAAGATAACGTCTTGCAATGATAGACCCAAAGGATGCAGGTTTATAGTTGGAGAAAGGGCTCAAATGATGTTGTGAGTCAAGAAGTGTTCGAGAGGAAGTATAAAATGCAGAAACTGATTGAAGGTGTGGAGATCAAACGCCTTGAAAGGCACGCTGATGAAAGGGGGAGCCTATGTGAAATAATGAGGAAAGACTGGAGCGTCTTTGAAGAATTTGCCATGACTTATTTTTCCGTTACATATCCAGGTGTTGTCAGAGCGTGGCACTGCCACCCCAGAACAAAGCAGAAGGATTTCTTCTGTGTCCTTCAAGGAATGGCGAAAGTGGTCGTCTACGATCAAAGAGAAAAATCACCGACAAAGGGTCTGATCAACGAGCTCACCATAGGTGAAGATGCCCCGATCCTTCTAAAGATTCCAGGTGAGTGTTGGCACGGCTTTAAGGCAGTCGGAATCAAGCCCGTGGTTCTCATCAATTTTCCCACGGAACTGTATGACTACGAGAATCCCGATGAAGAGCGTCTACCGCCAGATACGGACAAGATCCCCTATGACTGGAAGTTAAATCCGTGGCTTAAACACGGGTGATCCGATGGAAGTTCTAGTCACTGGCGGAGCAGGCTTCATTGGAAGCAACTTTGTTCGATACATGTTACTGAAATACGAAGACGCAGAAATCGTTAATCTGGATCTGCTCACCTACGCTGGCAGACTAGAGAACATCCAAGATCTGAAGAAAAATCCACGCCACAACTTTGTTCGTGGGGATATTCGAGACAGAGAAACCGTAGAACAAGTCATGAAAGAAGAAATCGATGTCATAGTCAATTTTGCTGCAGAGACCCATGTTGACCGAAGTATAGCGGAAGCAGGATCCTTCATTCAGACCGATGTCTATGGAACCTACGTCTTGCTTGACGTTGCGCGAAAATACGATATTGACAAGATTGTCCAAGTCTCCACAGATGAGGTCTATGGCAGTATTCAAGAGGGCTCATTCAAAGAAACAGATAATCTGACCCCTTCAAGTCCTTATGCCGCTAGCAAAGCGTCTGGTGACCTGATTGCTCAATCTTTCTACAAAACTTACGGCGTCAAAGTAGCTATAACTAGAAGCTCAAACAACTTTGGACCTTATCAATACCCTGAGAAGCTCATACCTAAACTCATATTGCGCGCTCTCCACAACGAGCCGCTACCCTTGTACGGTGATGGAAAACAAGTAAGAGATTGGATATACGTCATAGATAATTGCGAAGGCATAGATATAATCACTCAGAAAGGGGGAGCCGGAGAAATCTACAACATCGCTTCAGGCAATGAACACACAAACCTCAAAGTTGCCAGACTCATTTTGGAGACACTGAACAAACCTGAGACGCTCATAAAGCGTGTTTTAGATAGACCAGGACACGACCGCCGATACTCGCTAGACACAACCAAAACGAAGAAACTGGGATGGAAGCCTAAACACGCCTTCAAGGACGCCTTAAGACAGACAGCGGCGTGGTACATCAAGAATGAGTGGTGGTGGCGATCTTTGATCAAGGATAAGTTTGTCCGATCAGATACACCATGGCTGTAACTTTCTTTGGCAACTCCGCCCTCAAGCTTCTATTTTCTCTTTTGCGAGCACCCGTCGGAATGCTTTGTTGCATTTGGAGCACTTGTAGTAGCCTATTGTAAGCTGTAGTCTTTGACCTGTTCTACTCGGTCTTCCAGCCATTTTCCAAGCCTTCACCAGATTTGTCTCAGTTCCACATCTAGGGCATGCTTCTCTATCTGAGCCGTTCAATGCGTTCAGGAGTTCTCTCCTGAGATTTTCACCAGTCTTGTCGATCTGCTCGATGGCGTCGGCGAGTTGTGCTTCTTTGAAAACATTTCGAAGCCATCTTGCGAAGTCACCTCGTTTGTGGTGAAACTCAAGGGAAGCAACTGGGATCTTCTTCATCGTCTCCTTGAGATCCTGCGGGTTGAAAGCTGATTCGTAGAGTGGTTTGCCGATGTCCTCGTAGAAGTAGAAGCCCCATTCGCTGACAATTTCTTTCTTTGATGGTTCAGCAGATAGATTACACTTGGGAAGCTCTCCATGCTTCTCTCTGTATTCCTCTAGAAGCTTCTTCATTCTCTCTCCTTGCTTGGACGTAAACTCCCTCTTGTAATAGACTGCTCCACATTTGCGAGGGTCGTCGGAAAAGTTTGTCTTTAGGTAATGGGCGAATTCTTCTCGAAGATTGTTACTTTCGCCAACATAGATCAGAGTCTTGTCTTTGTTGTATAAGGCGTAAACTCCAGGCTGTGCTGGAACATGTTTCGCTTTGTCTCCCCAAGCATACATTTTCCCTGAGATTGGCATTTTTCAAACCATTAAATAGTTAGACATACGTCTCTTTAGTAATTTTTCCCCAAACCCTTCTCCTCTTTCAATCGTGCGTGCATTCAACCCTTCTAACCTTTAGCTACACTCATAATTCAAGCTTCATAAACGATTTTACGTTTCGTCGCATGACCCCTATATTAAGGATGAGTCTTTATGCCTATACAGAAAATCGAGTTTGAAAACGGGAAACTCTCAAGTAGTTTAGCGGAAGAGATACTATCTTTTCTGAATGAACGTGCGGAAGCAGGCTTCACATCCGAAGAAATCATGGGAGGAGTGCGCTTCTACACGGACTTTGACACACCTGTGACTGCAAAAATATCCACTTTCGCTGTAGCCGATTTCACAGCACTTCTTTATGATCTCGTAAGGAAAGGAAGGGTTAGAATGAAAGTTGTCAACAACAAAATGTATTTCATGGCGGGTGGAGCTGCGGCTAAGTGCCCCAAGTGCGGAACAGAAATTACCACCCCAAGAAAGACGTGGAGAATGGCAGGTCGGCCAGACAAAAGAGGCAAGAGACTTGAGCTTCAGATAGGTCTCTATGACTGCCCCAAACATGGAGCTTTCAGATCAGTTTTGAGCAAGAGAAAAATCTGATCTTCAGGCCAAGAAGACCGGAAACAGAAGGCCACCAATTCACGGTTAAGCATTTTTAAGCGCGCGGCTTTAATTACGAAGATTGGGCACGGGGACTATGCCAACGAGGAGTGATGATGAATAAAATCGGCATTGTGGGTGGCGCAGGTTTTATTGGATCAGCGTTGGCCAGTTATCTAAGCAGATCGTTTAGGATTAAGATTTTGGACATAAAACTGATGCTAAGGGATCGTGAAGGAAGCATCGAGTATGAAGAATGTGACGTGCGAAGATACAGCGACGTGAAACGTGGACTCAAGGATGTCGAACTAGTCATACACACAGCCGTGGTGCAAATACCGCTAATAAATGAAGCGAAAAGACTGGGATACGAAGTAAATATACTGGGAACGCAAAACGTTTGCGAGGTTGTGGATCGAAGCCCATTGATTAAAGGGATGATTCTGGCTGGGTCTTGGCACGTTGTCGGAGAGAGGGAGCTAAGAGGTGTCATAGATGAAGAGTTCGGCTTTAGACCAGACAAGGTGGAGGAGAGGGCGCGCCTATATGCACTGTGCAAGATAGGTCAGGAAATAACGCTGAGAGTTCACGACGAGATGTCAAAGAAGATCTTTGGGGTAATAAGGATGGGAACAGTGCTAGGCAAAGGCATGCCCAAGGAAACTGCGGCTGCGATATTCATAAGGAACGGAGTGGAAGGAAAGCCGTTGACTCCCTTCAAACACAGCATGTACCGTCCGATGTTATATACCGACATGAATGATGTGTGTAAAGCCTTTGAAGCATACGCAACGAAAATATTAGGCGGGGAAATACAAAAAGAAGGAGCAAGCTTATCCCACATGGTCAATGTATACTGGCCTGAACCAATAACTATACTTGAACTAGCAGAGACCGTAAGAGACGCAGTAGTCAAGCACTCACGCGGCAAAATAAGACCAGAAATGGAGATCGTAGACAAGGGACAACCAGTTCTGTTCAAGCCAGAAAACAAAGACCTAATGAAGGTTGACGTATCAAAGGTGAAGAGCTTTCTCGGGTTAAAAAGACTGACAGATTCCAAGGGAACCATAGAAAAACTCGTCAAAGAGAGGTTGCAGGAAAAGCGAGATAGCGTCTGCTAATCGATGCTTTTCTTTAATCTTCTTAGAAAATCTTCAGCTATTCTCTGCCAATTGAAATTCTTGGCCACGAACTCTCGTGCTTTTCTGCCAAACCTTCTAGCGACATCAGAATTGTCTAGGAGAAAATGTATTCGTTCAATCCATTCGTCACAGTTATTGACGTCACACAGATATCCTGTCTCCTTGTCTTTCACGATTTCAGGTATTCCTCCAATATTGGAGGCGACTATTGGCTTCTCCATGAGGGATGCTTCTGTCACGCTTCTCGGCAAAGCGTCTAGTCCAGAAGGGTGTACGAATATGTCGCCGCTTGCCATTAGTGCTTGAACTCCAGATTTGGAAAGTCTACCGAGGAGGAAAACGTTTGGCAGACACCTTTGCTCGATCAATCGTGCGTAAGGGCCGCTCCCTGCGAAGTAAAAATGTACATTTGGCATCTTCTCTATGCTTCTCATGAACTTCAATAATCCTACAACTTTCGGATGTATTTCAAAATCAAACACGCTTACGACCGCTGGATGCTTGAGTTTGAATAATGTCATGTTAGGCTTTGGGCGCCACTCTTTTGGGTCGACACCTCTGTAAAGGACATGAGTTGGATGGTTTGGAAGGTGGTGTTTGATCTGTTTTTCTAGCCAGCGGGAGACCGGAAGGATGAGGTCGGCTTTGCTGACTCCGTGGGTCATGATCATGGTTTTCCATTCAAATAGCATTCTGTTGGGGAGGAAATTGTAGAGGCTTTTGTTCCATTTTGATTCCGTCCATAGGTCGCCTCGTAAATGGACTAGAAGGGATTGTTCTAGCAATTTTGCCATGTGGGCTGTGTAGTAGGGGGCATATGTGAAGGTGAAGTCAGATTTGAATTGTTTGATGAGTCTTAGCAGTCTTGGGTAAGGTATGTGTTTTAGGATTTTGAATTCGGAGACAATGGTGTAGTCCTTGTCATGTACACAGACTGTTTCTACCCCTAGGGTATCTAAGGCCTCAGCGAACTTGATTGATTCTGCTAGCCTATCTCTTGGCGAAGCGATGAGAATCCTCATTTTCTCGTCTCCCTGGCTATTGCTCCTGATTCTATCCATCAAGCCTGCTATTCAACGTCATCCTATCAATCATTTTCCCCACCCACGTTAAGATGTTGATGTTACAATCAACACTTTCCTCTCTGTAAAGCGTGCCTCTGCCAGTAAATTTGCCTATCATGGAACGTTTTTATCATAATCAGACGCATGATTGGATACACAATCAAAGCTGTTGGGCATCTTTTCTTCAACGTTATTTGTGTTGCTCGAAAGGGACTGAACATGAAGATTTTCAGCAGTCGAAGGTAAGTTGTATCCGTAAATCTTTTCGTTTTAGTCAAGATGGTATGTTTGTGTCGGTGAAAAATCTCTTTTAGGGCCCCCTTGCGAAGATGGTAGGAGACTACGTTTTTGTCTACGATCGACTTGTATCCCGCTTGCTTGACGCTTTCATAGAGTGCTATATCCACAGACAGAGGAAAAATTGCAGGTATTCCAATTTTCCGTATTATGTCTGTTCGGTAAATTGTGTTATCGAGAGTGCAGTGGAGAGCGGTTGGCATCTGGAAACGTTCAGAACGAAATTCCTCAATAGCATTCATTGTGCGGTTTGGCGGAAAACGCTTTCTCACACCACACGCAATTGCAACCTTTGGATCCTTCATATAGTTTGGAATCGAGGACCACCAACTTTTGACTAAAACTACGTCTTGTTCAACAGAAACAAAGAACTTAGTCGTGACGTGTTTTAGTGCTTCTCTTACTCCGCCGATGACAAATCCCTCTTTGTTTTCGTGAATTCTCCAGCCGAATTTCTCTGCAATTTCGACACTATTATCCGTGCTATGGTCATCCACAAATATCCGTTTGTTAACATTCTTCAACGGTATGATGTCATCGATTCGTTTGAGTACCTGAGGAAGCGTTTCAGATCCGTTTTTAGCCCACATGACCAAGTCTACTTTCATGTTTCCATCAACGAATCATTTGGATACTCGTTCATATGCTTTTGTAAATAACTTAAATAATGCGCACATGTCTTAGGTTAAGATGTCTGCTATTCAATCGTGTCAATAACTTCAGATCGACGCACAATCCTGGCGCACCACAGAATAATTCACGTAGCATTTACGTCTCAATAAGTGAAGCGTTTCCACGGGAGAGAGCCACCGTGAAGATTCTGATGCCCTCGTGGTACCTAGACGTCTTTGACCAGAGCTTCCTCTTGCCTCTATCGGAAAGCATTTCCCAACAGTTGGGTCCACAACCAGAGTCATTTCACATAGTCTATCTCGAAGGAGAGCCAAAGGAAGAATGGGAACAGCATTTTTCCTTCCAACAACTCGAAATGTGCTACAAAGGCATCAAGAGCAAGATGGTCAGATTTTTCCTCACGAGGAGAAAAATTTACAATCAAATAAAAGACATTGACGCACACATCATCTTTACCCCTAGCGAGGTTTGGGCACAAGAATTCTCTAGATACTGCTCCGAGAAAATGGAAATTCCATACGTAGTTCGGCTGAGGGGGGTTCATAGAGAGGTTAGGAAAGCTAAGGGAACCAATCTGATAAAGAAAAGAACGCTGGACTATTTGGAAACAAGGAGCTTAAAAGAGGCAAGCTTGGTCATACCCTGTTCAATAGATTTAGCGAAGAGAGCAGAGGCGTGGGGTGTAGAAGCGGAAAGGATATCAGAACCCGTTTACAATGGTGTCGACACTGGCATGTTTAGGCCTATAGCTGTTGAAAGGTCAAGCGAGTTCACTATTGCTTATGCTGGAAGAATAAGCCCGGAGAAAGGAGTCTTGCGCTTATTGAGAATTGCTAAAAAGCTAGCTGGAATCCATCTCTTAATCGCTGGGAAGAGACAGACGGATATCTCTTTTCCAAGCTGTGTTGAGTACGTTGGACCGCTGCCCTTCTCGGAGATGCCGCATTTCTACAACAAGGCGGATCTGATCGTTCTTCCCAGCCTCACTGAAGGCTTTCCAAACGTAGTTCTAGAAGCGTATGCCTGTGGAAAACCAGTCCTTGTTGCGAAGGAGGCTTTTCCTGAAGAGTTGGAGATCTTCGGCTCCGTTTGCGACGTTGACGGATTTGAATCAGAAATACTCAGGCTAAAGGAGTTCGACCTCAAAGCTCTGGGTACACGGGCGAGGTCTTACGTGAAGAAACACTACACTTGGGAAAACTTTGGGCGATCTATTGTTAAACATCTCAAAACCGTATCAACTACACCACTGTCGGACGTATAACCACTTCTAACTCGCGCGCACGTTGCCCATCAAGATGTCGTAAACGGGATGAAAAAGACCTAGACCTGAATTTGCCTCAACATCTGATTTCGACAACGGAACCCCGTAACGAACCAGAGGAAAGTCCAAGCTTACACACGAAAATCCAAGGCCTGTTAGAACCGACGGCAATCTAATCTCACAGAACCCATAGGGCAACCGCGCCTTCTCAAGTTTTGTGAGCACTTCATGTGAAACCATGTGACCAGGAAATAATCCTCCATACAGGATCGGACTCAAGTTTCTTTGCTTCAACCACCCAATAATGGATTTCTTGGCGCCTGGAGGGTTTCTGTACCAGTACCATGATGGGTGTGCTTCATGGTAGTTAACGAAGCCTGCGTCATAATGCGTGTATTTACCATATAGACTCTCGATCGTTTTTGTAGCGAACATGTCATATTCGAAGAAAACCAAGAAATCAAAATCAAGGTTTTTTCCTTCAGATGAAAACCAATTCAAGATAGCCAAGTCCTGGTTGAAATATCCCATTGGAGTAAAGTCACAGTACAACTTCATACTGATTCTGTGCAAAGCGTCACGTACGACACCTATTTCGGCTTTGCGGCGAACTGATTCCACCTTCTCATTTATGATGCGCGACAATTTCAAGCAATGAGTTGACCGTAGGAAGGCCCAGTTGAAGAATTTCGCTGGAGCAGGTTGTAGATCCACAAGTGCCGGAAGGTATATGCGTTGTCGGATTCCGAGGCAGGGAACGACGGTTACCCGTGGATTCACACGTTGAAGGCGTATCAGACGATGCAAAGACAATGGATTGGCACGATGAAAAGTGTATAACACAACGTAGCGACTTCCCAAAGTTCAGCCATCCGACTCGTTACGCAATTTTAATTAGATAGGGAAGGCTTCGTAAAGAGCATTCGATAAAGAACAAATTTCTGCCTCATCTTCGCCATGCCTACGAAGTAAACGTGAGAAATTCACACGTACCGCCTTAATTTCATCTTTTATTGAATTTTCATTTTATGTTCATTTGTGTGAAGGCTCATTTGCCGTTCTAACAACCAACCATATAATACCAAGGGTCTAAATCTAAAGATCGCATGCCCCATTGTCCTTATTAGACTCACGCCTAGAGCATACCGACCTCTACCAGAGGTTATTTGCCCACCAACTATTGTTCTTAAAGATATGTGCCTTATGTGGAAGGCTCTTACCGCCGATGTGGATATGCTTTTGTATCCCTTCTTTGCCAAACGAATATCTATGTCCGTGTCAGGTGTTGGCGCGTTAGCAAATCCCTGGATCTCATCTAAAGCTTTCTTGAGGATGATTCTTGCCGCTCCCCGGGGCTTATCACCAAGGGGGGCGACGCTACGTGTTCTCTCCCAAGCGTAGATCATTCGATTCAATGAAGTGTCAGGATAGGTGACAACTTGTGCCGCAACTGACGCTACATTTCCCTTGACCAACTGCATAAGGTCTCTGAAAAAATTGGTAGGGACTAATATATCTGCGTCAACTATTCCAATGAAGAGCGCTTTCGAGTTATGGTATCCGGTTTGTAGGGCTTCAGCATAGCTATTCTGCCATCGCCTCCACTTTTTCTCTATCACTTTGACCTCGTATTTCCTTACCTTCTTTACGGTGTTGTCTGTACATCTGTCTGCAACAAACAAAACTTCGGAAGAAAAGGTTTCTAAGGCACGAAGTAGGTTTGGAATAGACTTGTCAATGTATTCTTCTTCATTGTGGGCACAACATATGACCGATATCAAGGGAGGCGTTGTCACAGATTTCACCATTAACTACCAGTCACGACGACTAACCAGAATCTAATATACATTAATGGACATTACGGAAATAAGGCTCTTGACTTTTGGGGGTGTCAAGCGATTGGAAACTATACACAAGTTGCTCGAAGTTTCAAACACTTTTTCTCCGCTTTTTATAGACCTTATCCGTCGAGATGGCTCCCTCGAGTAAGGGAGAACTTGCTGCTAGAGACTTTAAGTAACCTACGTCTTGGGGTAAGCATGACCCTGAGATGCCATCTCTTGCTTCAAGAATTTCTATATTCCACTTCGTATTACAAGCTTCTCTTACTTCATCAAACGAGATTCCCTTTTCTTCACATATTGTTCGAAGCTCTTCTGCGAACGCTATCTGAACGAACCTGTACGCGTTTTCAGCTATTTTACATATTTCTGCAGTTTCGATGGTTGGGCATACATGAAGAGGAATGTTCAGTGCTTTGTAAAATTCTAAGCCGCGCTCTAGACTCTGTTTATTTACTGCTCCAATTGCTCTTGGTTGCCGTATGCCGTGATTGATTGGATCTTCAACCCAATATCTGTGTGGACAGTGAACCAGATTTTTCAAGGTAAGAGTATTGGAAATTTTCCTACATGCGCCGACTGGAACTGTGCTTTCAATGGAGACAAGGGAATTTTTGTCCTTGTTAGAGATGTTTCTGCAGGCGTTCTCAACGTTGTCTGAAGAAACTGTTACGACGTAAACGTCAGACCTTGGAACTTTTTCCCAGTCTGCAAACGTCTTTATGTTATCTATTGATCGCTCGGCGAGGTCGTAGCCAACTACATCAAAGCCGCGTTTATGAATATATCTTATCGTAGGAGTCCCAATTGTTCCTAGTCCAATGACAGAGACTTTCATTTAGAACCACCGGAGGCATATTAATTTTAGATAGAGATATTTGGTTTTATCCTCTCCTCGATAAATTCATTACCAAATCCGCAAGTTTTTTGGCTCCATTTGGCATGGTTGGAACCTTTCTTTTTCTCGCTTCCTTTATAGCATCCAGAAGAATTTCGGTTTCCATTTCGGAAACTAGAACAGCATTCAGTTTTCTCGCTAGGTATTTTGCGTCTTCTGGAGTTCCGGTTCTAGTCCACTCTGGATTTGGAACTAAAACAACTGGTTTTTTATAGATCAAAGCTGCTTCTAACACGGTTACACCCAAATGCGTTACTACCAGTTCTGCGCCTGCTAAGAGTTCGTGAAACTCTTCCGTGACGGTTATTGCCTTCCACTCAGGATGCTCTCTGAGATATGGAGCTGGATCAATTCTTCCTGTCTGCAGAACCACGTTGTGTAAATTACTGTTCGTCAAGGTGTCAAACAAGGGCTTATGCCCGTATGTGCCGCCTGCCACTAAGATGTACCTTCTATTTTGGGACTTCGCTTCTGGTTTGGGAAGTATGGGCCCAACCACCACGCCCTTTAGCAACCTTGTCTGTTCCGTCCAAGGTAGAGCAGTTATTGCCGAAAAGGGCTGTAATACACGAGCTGATTTGGAGGGCTTCACGAAACGGACCGGACTCTCGATGTTAACCACTGGAACTCCTCGCATCCAAGCCAGTAACGCTGGTGGAACGCAGAAATTGCTGCCAGTGCTTACGACAACATCAAAGTTCTGGAGATCTAGTGGCATCGCATCCACAAATGCCTTTGCAAGACGAACTGCAAACTCGTGTACCGGAGTTTTTGGACCACGGGCCATTATGAGCGACCTGACATTGCCAAATTCGCTGAGTCTCCTTTCGCTAAGCAGATCTCCCTTTGGCACAAGGAAAGAAAGATGCGCCCTCGTGTGAAGTGCTTGGGCTAGTGCATATCCGTATCCGGTGTGTCCTCCACCGGCAGCTAGAATCAGTACCCGCTTGCGCATCTACCGCGCTCCCTGAAGGTCCCTTATCTTTTGAGACGTTAAATAGTTGTCCTTTTCTGTTCACTCGTTGGGAAAGGCTTAAATCTCACACGAACCTTGCTTACCAAGTTTGGGGCGTAAAGCATGGCTAAGAAGCCTACAGCTGGGCTCACTTATGAGTGCGTGAAGTGCGGCGCCAAAGTGGCAATTGATGAACTAGAGCTGCGGGGAGGCGGAATAAAGTGCACCGTCTGCGGCTACCGGGTTCTCAAGAAAATGAGACCGCCCGTAGTGAAACGAGTACGCGCTGAATAGCTTTTCAGATTGTCACCGCTTTCTATGGGGCTCTAATCTCTTGCGAACTCCTATTTCTTTGAGAAATCTATAAGCCCGAGTCTCGGAAGTGTTTAACGCGACAAAATCAGCTAAATCCTCAATGGTGTCAACATCAAAGGCGATTCTAGGTGATCTGTACACGTGGAAGCGGATTCCCCGCTTAGAAGCTTCCTCAATGTAACGTTGAAAACTGTCTTGCCCATAGAAAGCCGGAACTGCTCGGGGCGGATTAAGCAACAACGCATTGGTCCCATGCCCTCGTCTCGAAGGACTGATAACCATAGATGATGTTCTGCCAAAAGCCAAGATTCTGTTTAAATCCTCTGATGAAACTAAAGGAATATCCGCAGGCAGAATGAGGGTAATCTTGGCATTCGTAATGATGCACCAATTGATCGCTTCAGAGATTGCCTGATTTAAGCCAGACCGACTTTCCTTGAACGGGAATACGTGGAATTTCTTCGCGATCTGCAATACTTGGGGATCCTTGCTCACTACGATGATTTTAAAGATACCTTTCGTGGTTCTTATTGCTGTTAAAACGTCTTCTAGCATTTCAAGGCAGAATTGTTTCCTCTCATTTTCAGAGAGGAACAGTGAAAGTCTGCTTTTGGCTTCGTTCAACTTCTTAACGGGAACTATAACAAAAGTAGCTGCGTTTTCTTCATCTTGAGGGAGCACTAACTTCTGAGCTATCGTCTTCACTTCCGGGCTTGTAGTCAAAGATGAGTTAACGAAATTCTTGAAATTTTCTCATGGGCTAATCAATTCTACGACCGTTCTAGCTAGTTGGATTTTGTCGCTTAGACTCTTCATGATGGTGTTCGTTACAGCCGTCTTGAGGCCAAGTTGTTCAATTCGTTCTTTTTCGGCTACGTCCGCTTGGTCTAACACAAAAAAGTCGAGGAAATCCTCGTATATGCGAGCAACAGAGTAAGCTGAAACCTCTAAGCCTAGACCTCGCATTAACTTGTCAGCTGGTCCCTTGATTGGAGCACCGCCAACGATGGGACTTACTGCAATTATCTTCGCACTTGTCTCTCTTAGTGCGACACGAACATTTTCTAAGGCAAGTATGGTCCCTATGCTCACGACTGGGTTGCTGGGACAGACTATGACAGCGTCCGCCTTCGAAATTGCGTCGATTACTCCCGGAGCCGGTTGCGCTTCACTAGCACCCGCAAACACTACACCTTTAACCTTGTCTTTTGCGCGCCTTTTTACGAGATACTCTTGGAAATGTATTGTACCTGCATTTGTTACGATTTTGGTTTCGAACTTGTCATTGGTCATTGGCAAGACTTTCACTCTCAACTGTAGCGCTCGGCTGATCTTGGCAGTGGCTTCAGATAGGGAGTGCCCGTTGTTTAGCAGTTGGCTTCTGTAGATGTGGGTGGCGAGGTCTCTGTCCCCCAAATTGAACCATGTTTCATGTGTATATTTCTTAAGCATTTTAAGGCAGTTGAAGGTGTCTCCGCGTATTCCCCAACCCTTTTCTTCGTTCACTATGCCGGCTAAAGTGTATGTGACTATGTCTAGATCTGGGGAAATGTGTAAGCCGTGAAGTTGGATGTCGTCGCCGGTGTTAACAATGACAGTTATTTGTTTTCCTGGAACGATGTTGACGAGTCCTTGCAGAAATCTTGCGGCGCCAACACCGCCAGCAAGGCAGGTTATCTGTTTGTCCATTGTTGCTCACTCAAAGCGAGTGGTATGATCGCTCCTAAAGGTTTCCTTAGGAGGATGTTCTTGCCTTTAGTGAAACGAGGTTGACTGTTGACGAAGAGGTCACGGCTTGGGACTAGAAGATTTCTTTCTCGCCAACCTTGCGTAAGACCTTTCCCTTAAGTCTCACTGAAGGGACAGCGACTTCTTCGGGTTCTATCTCGACAGTCTTTCTCTTTATTGTTTCTCCGCAGACGCCGTTGTGTAGTAGCCTTCTCTTTATGCATGTAGCGTAGCTGCAATTGGCTACTTCGCATTCTTCTTCGGTCCATCGGCACCATATTTCATTTCCACGAAATACTACGGCGTTCTTTCCGCATCGAAACAACTCACATGTAGGAAGACATTTTCTCACTTTGGACAACACAAAACACAACCATACTTCTTTTTATGACAAAACTCTTCTTGGAAGCAGGTGGCTCAATCAATTATGGCTAGGACGAAGGCTGTAATAAACTTTTTCTACTAGAGCACTACTCCCTCTGAGCATTGCCTTCTTCTTTTTCCTTCTTTTTCCGTGTTAGGGAGATTCTTTGATATAGTATAGCCAGAGCGAAGATTGCGACAAGGATGCTCAAAGAAACGATTGCCAGAAACTGGATGCTTTCTAAGGGATAACCGCCGACGATTATGTACTTATCTATCTTGAACACCATCTCCGTATCTTTATCGAGGTACAAAGTTCTTGTTTCACTAAGTTTTCCTGAAATGTATACAGAAACTCGAGAGTCACCACCGATTATTCCATGTAGCGAAGTAGTTCCATCTCTTCCTGTAGAAGGACTTGTGAACTCTAAACCATTGCGTTCAACTTTTACCACCGCATTCGGGATAGGTTGCCCAAAGTAGTCGATAACTGAAAGAGAAAGATCAATGTTGTAAATCTTGCAGTAGATCAGCACGAAGAACTGGTCTTCGACTAAATCTACGACCGTTTCGTTTAGGACAATAGCGTTCTCCTGTAACGCGCTACCATTGTAGACTCTAGCTTTATACCTGCCAAAAGTGTAGTGGAATGCCACGCTTCCCATGGTGTTCGTAGGCTTCGTATCCGTGAGAATCTCACTGCTCCATTCGATGAATGCCACATCAACGTTCTGAATTGGAAGATCATGGGAATCCAGCACGTGAATGAATATGGTGTAAGTTGGGCATGTTATGTTGATCCAAAGCGGAAAGGTCAGGTTTTCGATTACTGTTCGGTTGAATGGATGACCGTAGCGTGAAGCTTCAATCTCATAACTGGTATTCGCTATTGTGTTGAGGAGAGTTACTGTTCCTGTGTTGTTTGTTTCAAAGTGTTCTGTCTTTGGGACAGTTGCGTTGTCTCTTGTAGTGTACGTATATTCTAACTTCACGTCAATTTTTGAAAGTGGATTTTTAGCCTCATCGTGTATAGTTGCTTTTATGTGGGATAGCTGGCATGTCAGATTTAGCTTAAATGTTGTTGCTTCGGCTATGCTCTGATTCGTTAGGCTACCGACGAGCACAGAGTCCTTATCAATCATGTAGAAGGCTTTAAAAGTGTAGTTGCCCAACTCAAGCCAGAGTTCTACCCATCCTGTGCTGTTTGTAGTGCCAGCCTTTAGAAGAGCATTTGTTGTTGTGTTGTTGGCCTCAACAATTACACTGGCCACAGGTTCTGGTGGATCGGCGAGATTCCATGTTTGGATTAGACATACCGCTCCTACAACTGTGAAGTTTTGGGCATCTGCAGGAGTTTTGACGGTGCCATCGGAGGTAGCATTTGTCAAGGTCACGGTGTGTGTTCCAGGCTTGGCATTTGTTGGGATTGCCCATGAATGTGTCACAACACCGCCTGCATCCGCCGTCACATTTTTCGGGTAACCCGAGATAGGCACTCCCGCAAGTGCTATGTTAACGGTGACGTTTTCGTTGGCATTGTATCCTGAACCTTGAACAGAAACTGTTCCTCCGCTTCGGTACTTCACTCTATCGGTTAAGCCGACGGTAAAATTTCCAGCCGCGAGGGTTTCATTGAAGGCCAGTGTATAAATGCCAACGTAGTCTGTACTGGCGCCGAGGCTAAAGTCTGTTGGATACGTTGTGTTTCCTTCCCCGTATCCCGTGCTTGCGGTGTTCGTCAGTTGAAGTGTGTCGTTGTAGTAGACCGCGCCTGAGGGGTCTGTTACGGTTATATTTGCAGGGTAGACTGTATTTTCTTCTCCTCCAGTCACGTTTACATAAATCTGTGTCGATTCACCTTCCTGCAGTTGGTGAGGCGGTTGAGGTGTAACTGCCTTTATGTAGTATGCTGTTTCGACTGCAAATAAAGTAGGAAACGTATAGCTACTGTTAGTGGCCGTGTCCTGCAACGTTATGTTGTAGTTGCCCAGCGGGCGGTGTAGAACGATGAACGTGTCATTAACTGCTGTCCCCACAGCAGTTCCGTTCTTTGCTTCTTCTCCATCAAAGAAGATAGTATACGATCCATTTGCAGTGTCAATTCCTCCTACAACTCGCACAATGTCCCCGACATGCCCGCTTTCAGGATCAATGGATGTAATTGTTGGTGTTGCCATCGCCTTGGGCCAAAGCGTCGCCATCAGCGCAGTTACAAGCAATATCGTCATGATGTTTGCCATGATCTTACTTCTCTTTAACAAAAGAACGTGCACACGTTTCCCCTCTTTGCAAAACCTTTCGATACAACCTCGTCTTCTCGAAGATGTGAACATTTCATGGTAATAAATGTTTTAAGCTTTATCTTCTTTCCAATCGTTCATGACCTTCGAAGTCGCAACTGTCAAGTATTCGCCAGACCACTCTAAGATCGAGGATAGTCCAGGTGGCTAAACATGATCGACCAGCTCTTGAGTTTGATTGGAGAACATGAGCGATGGCGTGGACGTGAATGCGTCAATCTCATTCCGTCAGAAAACGTGATGAGCCCTTCTGTTCGCGCCCTTCTATCTTCCGACCTCGGGCATCGATACACGTCGAGAAGTGAATTTTATATGGGTACCCGTTTCATCGATGAAATTGAGCAGTATGGGGAAACACTTGCCAAAGCCGTTTTTGGGTCAGAAACCGCTGATCTGCGTCCACTATCCGGTCATGTGGCCGACCTGATCTTTCTCTCCTGCTTCACAGAACCAAAGGACACCTTCCTGTGCATTTCACCGACCCACGGAGGTTACCCAGGCATTTGGGAAGAAGGGTTATCAAGATTCCTGAAACTGAGGGTTGCCAGCTTTCCTTTTTCAAAGAAAGCTATGAACATCAAAGTTGACGAGACCAGAGATTTGGTTCTGAAAAAGAAGCCGAGTGCGATCCTTTTTGGAGCGAGCCTTTTCCTCTTTCCACATCCAGTAGAGGATCTGGTCGACGCTGCACTCAAGGTTGGTTCTCATGTGGGGTATGACGGCTCTCATGTGATGGGCTTGATAGCGGGGAAGAAGTTTCAAGATCCTTTTAGAGAAGGAGCGCATGCCTTGTTTGGGTCAACGCACAAGACTTTCTTTGGACCGCAGGGTGGAATAGTGCTTGCAGATGAGGAGCATGGGGAGATTATGAAGAGTAGGATTGAGCCAGAGTTTGTTGACAACGCTCACTGGAATCGTATAGCTGCTTTGACGCTGGCACTTGCTGAGATGCAGTCATTTGGAGAGGAATACGCTGGGCAGGTGATTCGGAATGCTCAAGCACTTGCCAAGGCATTGGCCGAAGAAGGCTTTCCGGTCGTGTGTTCTGAGCTTGGTTACACCGAGTCCCATCAAGTCTTTCTGGATTACGGCGGTTACGAAGAGGGCAGGATCATAGCTCGGAAACTGGAAAGGGCAAACATAATTTGTGATAGTGGGGTCAGACTGGGCACCTGTGAAGTTACTCGGAGAGGGATGAAAGAAGACGAGATGCAGAGGATAGCTGAGCTAATGAAAAGAGTAGTCACAGATGAGGAAGCCCCGCGGCGAGTCAAGGAAGATGTCACTAAGCTCGCAAAGGAATTCGACGAGGTTAAGTACTGCTTTGAAATAGAAACTTGACAAAGATTTGAGACATTTTCACGTGATTACGGGTCTACTTTCTGAAGTGAGGAATTACTTTGTCGCTTATTAGATCAATGGATTTCCTGACGTTAGATCCTATGGGCGAGCCCACAACGAATTGTGAAATGCCAGACTTAAGGAGCAGGTTGATGCGATCGACACACATGTTCGGCGTGCCACAGACCGAAAACGCCTTTATCATTTCTAGAGACACTGCGCCGAAGGCTTCGGCCCACTTTGCGGCTTTCAAGGCTTCACGAATCTCTTCAGCCTTTTTCAAGTCGATGCCATGTCTTTCCAGTATGATGTTTGGACTTCCAGCGACTATGTAAGCAACCACTGGTATGGCTGCCTTGTTGGCTTTTTCTAAGTCTTCGTGCACGGAGAAGGAGGTGTAGGCGGCGATGTCCACGTCGCTCAGTTTCTTACCAGCTTCTTCGATCCCTTTCCTTGCTTGGGCTACAGCGTAACCAACGTCTTTTGGATGGCAGGCGTTTATCAAAACGCCTTCACCTGTTTTTCCAGCCATTTCCAACATTTTGGGTCCTTGGGCGCCTACGTAGACTGGGATTTTTCCCCTCGGTTTGAAAAGAAATTGGGCGCCCTTTGCTTGGAACACCTTTCCTTCATACGTCACACTTTTTGCTTCCATCATCCTTCTAACGATCTCGATGGTTTCCTTTACCGCCGTGAGGGGTTTCTTCATCTCTACACCAGCGCAGTCGAGGGTTGTCTTGTCTCCTGCGCCGATGCCTAACACCACTCGACCTGGCGCCATTTCGTCTAATGAAGCAACGGCTTGTGCTGTCATTACTGGGTTGATGAGGTAGGGATTTGTTACTCCTGGACCCAGTTTCATCTTTTCTGTGTAGACCGCGGCGGCTGTGAGCGTTACGTATACGTTACGGTTGTTGAAGTGGTCAGTTATCCAGAGGTGGTCGAATCCCCTCTTCTCTGCCTGAATGGTGTAGTATATGGTCTTCCAATAGGCTTCGCGGGGCACAAACTCGATGCCGAACTTCAACATGGCAGACACCTTTCTAACTACTTATCTTTCCACAGAAATCTGTTTGACAGCCTTTGCCAAATCTACCAACTGCAACTCTTGCTCCAGCAAATCTGTAGTCTTGTCAGGTTCCAGAAGAACAGCAGCCTCAAGGAGCGGACCAAGACTATCCTCGTCCAAGAGAGGACCTTGATGCCAATAATGAAGTATCTCTTTTGCGAGGCTGCTTGGCATTTTATCATCATTTTTTGATTTGAGAATGATATCCACTAGTTTAACCGAGATTTTCTCCCTCTTTTCTTCAGGAATGGGTCCAACAATTTTGCGATAAGTCATAGTCAAAGCCTCATGAAGCGTTTTACTTCAGTTTCCAGTTGGCTTTAACATTTTCTGTACACTGAAAGGGCAGAGAATAGTCCATTTCCTTTGTCATGTGCATGTATCTAAAATGAGGCACTCTTATTAGGCTAGGGTTGGTCTAACTCCTTAGAATCGGCTGGTGGTGGGACCTTGCACTCTAGGGTTTCCAGAGAGATTCTGCAGCTGCTGGCGAATCAGAGATACCACTTGGTTGGAAACCATTCCGCTGTTAAACGTTGCAGATGGCTTTATGAGACTCTTGTTCACGACCGAGCCTGCTACAAGCAGAAGTTCTACGGGATAAGAACCCACCAATGCATCCAGATGACACCAGCAGTCGTTTACTGCACGATGCGCTGTCTGTTCTGTTGGCGCCTCCAAAGCGGAGACCTGGAGATGAAGTGGGGAGAGATGGAACTACCCCGACAGGATGACCCAGAGGAAATAGTCAAAGGCTGTATCACTGAACAACTCAAGATTCTGAGTGGATACAAAGGAAACCCACAGACTAATCAGGAGAAGTACAAAGAAGCCCTAACGCCGAAACATGCGGCGATCAGTCTCTCTGGCGAGCCAACGCTATACTCTTCTCTAGGCGATCTGATCCATGGCTTTCATAAACGTGGATTCACAACCTTTCTGGTCTCTAACGGAACAGTCCCTGAAGCGTTGTCTCAGTTGAGCGAGGAGCCCACCCAACTGTACATTTCAGTCTCTGCCTTCGACAAGAAAACCTTCAGGGAGACTTGTCGCCCTCAGATTTCGGCGGCATGGGAAAAGCTCAACGAAACCCTTTCTATGTTACACAGTTTCAAATGCCCAACCGTTATCCGTATGACGTTGGCGAAACGCGTAAACATGAAAAGACCTGAGCGATACGCACAGTTAATTGAAAAGGCCAATCCAACTTATGTAGAGCCTAAAGCCTACATGCATGTGGGTTTTTCGAGACTACGGTTGGGTTTCAGAAATATGCCGACGCATCAGGAGATTCGAGAGTTTGGTGTTCTGCTGGCTGAGGAATTGGGCTACAATATTCTCGATGAGTCTTCAGAAAGTCGGGTAGTTCTGTTGAGCCGTTTGAAAAAGCCCATCAGGCTAGCCTGACTATCAGTTGGCACAATCAATTAATAAGCATCGCACTAGAAAATAGTCTCCATGCACCTAGGAGAAGTCTCGCAGTATATTGACGCTCACTACGAAGAATTCATCCAAGACCTCGCTAGGCTTGTGAGACAACCTAGTGTCTCAGCCAGGAAAGAGGGAATGGAGGAGTGTGCAGAGCTTGTCGAACGAATGATGAGAGATGCAGGGCTGTCCACCAAGATTCTCCCCGAAAAGGAAGGTAACCCCGTCGTCTATGGCGAAATTAGATCAGATACATCTGAAAAGACGCTCCTGTTCTACGACCACTATGATATTCAGCCGCCAGAACCGCTGGACAAATGGGTAAGCGATCCCTACAGCTGCGAAATACGCGAAGGAACAATTTACGGAAGAGGAGTTGCCGACAACAAGGGAAACACCGTTTCCAGGCTGAAGGTGATACGAGCTTTTCTAGAAACAGTCGGCAGCGTCCCAGTCAACATAAAATTCGTGGTGGAGGGGGAGGAAGAGATAGGAAGCCCTCATTTAGCACCACTCATTAAAGAAAACAAGAAACTGCTTTCGGCTGACGCAGCGATCTGGGAGTTTGGCGGAACAGACCGCAAGGGGCATCCACTCATCTACTTGGGACTGAAAGGCGTATTATCCGTGGAGCTTAGGGCTCAAGGTGCAACTAGAGACGTTCACTCTGCAAATGCCCCCCTTATACCTAACCCAGCTTGGCGTCTTGTATGGTCATTAAACACCTTAAAGAACGAAAGGGATGACATCTTGATCGATGACTTCTTCGAGAACGTTGAACCTCCATCTGCAGAGGAAATTGAGTACGCTAAAGCCATCCCCTACGAAGAAGAGGAAGAGAAGAAAGACTTGGGACTGGAAAAGTTCATCAACAATGTGACCGGTGTAGATGCTGTAAAAACTCTGTTGTATAAGCCTACTTGTACCATCAACGGTCTGCTCACTGGATACACTGGTGCAGGGTCCAAAACTGTCTTGCCGAACAAGGCAATGGTGAAACTGGACTTCCGTCTAGTGCCGAACCAGATGCCAGATGAAATCTTCGGCAAACTTATAGAACACTTGAGAAGTCATGGTTTCAAGGATATCGAGGCAGTTATGCACGGCTCCACCGAACCGGCAAAGACGCCTATAACCGAAGAGTTCGTTCAAACTGTCATTAAGAGTGCTGAGAGAGTCTATGGAAAACGGGCGGTTGTGTACCCTACGAGCGCAGGTTCTGGTCCACTGCACCTCTTTAGAAACTGGCTTGGCTATCCAATCGTTTCGGTTGGTTGCGCCCACGAGGAATCGCGAGGACACGCTCCGAACGAGAACATAACCGTGGAAGGATTCGTTAAAGGAACGAAATTCATAGCGGCTATCATAAACGATTTTGGCGCTTCTTGACTGTTAGCACTTGGACGTGATCAGTCTGTTGTTGAAGTCACTTCTCAAGAAAATTCAAGAGGAACTGATGAAAAGAGACGAGATTAAGGAAGAAGTCCACAAAGACATGCGAAGGGCAACGCGCTTATCTAAACAATCGATACTTTTCATACACCAAGAGAAGATTGAAGATGCAAAAAAACTGCTTACAGAGGCAAACAAGCTTCTACGCAAGCTCGAAAAAATATCCAGAGATCATCTGGATTTGGCATATTCAGGAATTGTGGATGCTGCTTACGAGGAATATGCTGAGGCTCGCACTCTTCTCCTGCTTATCGAGGAAAACAAATTTCCAAACCCTAAAAAAATCGGTGTTCCTTCCATATCTTACGTCCTTGGACTGGGAGATGTCGTCGGTGAACTTAGGCGTAGAGCCCTCGATGCCCTTAGGAAAGGAGATGTCAAACTGGCTGAGGACTCTCTATTATTGATGGAGGAGATTTACGTCGAATTGGTGAGCATGGACGACGCCTTCTTCATTGTTCCAGGTCTTCGAAGAAAATGTGACGTTGCCAGACATATCATTGAGAGCACCAGGGGAGATGTTACGATTGAAACTCGAAGGAGTTCGCTTGAAAGGTCTATTCAAGAACTCAAGGAAGTCGCTGCGACGCAACGGAAGACTAGGAAAGCAAGAGTCAGATGAGACTACCCATCAGGCTAGGTTCCTTCTCAGTAGAGAAAGCTCACGCAATGCAGTTGCGGCTTCATAAGCGAGTTAGACATGATGACAATCTTCCTGAGACTATTCGCTACGTAGGCGGAATTGACGTGGCGTATGAGAGAGGAGTGTCTATTGGCGCCTGTGTTATTCTCAACTTCAGTTCGTTGTCGCTTGTAGAGTCAAAGATAGCCCGTGTTGAAACAAGATTTCCCTACATTCCAACGCTTCTGTCTTTCAGGGAAATCCCTCCCGCCATTTCTGCTATAAAGAAGTTGGAGACGCAGCCAGATGTCTTCCTCGTTGATGGACAAGGCGTTGCACATCCCTATCGTTTTGGGTTCGCCGCCCACTTAGGTGTAGTGATAGACAGACCAACAATCGGAGTTGCGAAAAGTCGCCTATGTGGGGAAGTCAAGGCGCCAAGCGAGAAAGGGTGGAGTCCCCTCATCGATGGGAGGGAAACCATAGGTGCTGTGGTTGTCACAAAGCAAGGGGAAAAACCAGTGTATGTTAGTGTCGGTCACAAGGTTTCATTAGAGAGAGCAATCCAAGTTGTCACTCAGTGTACACGAGGCTACAGAGTTCCTGAACCTACCAGAAAAGCGCATATACTAGCAACCAAGGAGAAAAGAAGGCTAGCTTCGACCTAGCACATGCACTATATTCTCATTGAATCACAATTTGTCGAATAATATAAAGGCACTCAAATGATGTAGAGTAGAGTTGAATGGAGGATAGCAGATTTGATTCCTCAGCTTGGAAAGATTGTTAGTAAGATAAAAGATGAATCGCTTCGAGGCAAGGTGATTCGGCTCCTCGAAGATCCTACCATTGAGATAGAGGGTAGAGCCTATGAAGGGATGCCTCTGGATGTTGCCCCAGCCGGCTTGTCTCGCCACCACAGTTACCGAGGAGGCTTAATAGAACACATGGTTTCTACGGCTGAAATCGCCCTGAAAATATGTGACGTTGTCAATAGAGTTTATCGTAGTAAAGTAGACAGAGACTTGGTGCTTTCCGGAGTCATCTTGCATGACATTCTTAAAGTTTTGACTTATGAGTTGAGGGAAGACGGCAGCTACGAAGTAACTCCACTGGCTGAAAGAATCGACCACCTAACACTAATCGTTTCAGAACTAGTTCGAAGAGAGTTTCCACTAGACTTGATCCACATAGTCTGTGCTCATCATGGAGGTCAAGCGGGCCCCATATGGCCCAGAACAATCGAAGCCCTAATCTGCCACTTAGCAGATCTCACAGACTCGAGACTAAACGGTGAAGTGTTGCGGGCGGCAAGATATCTTTCCAGACAGGCGACTGGTGAAGAGCTACAACAGGTTAACTCGAAGGAGGCCTTCGAAATAGTTCACTCGAAGGTCGTCGAAGGGTGGGAAGGCGTCGCTAAAACTGTGGAGAAGATAAGACGTACCAGATTTAGAGCTACTTAGCTTCGTCGTCATTTTAGACAGGTGTGCCAGTTCACTTCAACCGCTCACGTTCAATGTACGAACTTGCTTTCGTTGCGCGAACGCCTTTGATCAAGATTTAAAAATTTGGAGCACGATTATTTTCTTGTGTCAAAGGAAGAAAAGTCTCAAACAGGCAACTCTTGGAAAGATTATGTCCTGCCATGTGTATATGGCCCTCTAATGGTTTTGCAGGTCATACTGGTCTTGATTTATTACAATTATTTGGGTCTCGACTTCTGCTGTAATGTTGGATGGATAGTCCTAGCGGCCTCTGCGGTCTTTGGCTGGTTGCCCATCCTCACTCTTCGCAGAAAGGGCGGAGTGTCAAAGGGAAAAAGCTATGTTCATACTACAGTTCTCGTTGACAGCGGAATCTACGCCCTTGTTCGACATCCCCAATATCTGGCTGGGATATTGATCATCCTTGCACTAATTCTAATTTCCCAACACTGGTTAAGCGTAATTTCTGGCGTCATAGCTTTGCCGCTTTATCACATAGACGCGCGGAGGGCAGATAAGGGTCTTATCGCGAAGTTTGGTGAGGACTACAAACGCTATATGCAAAAAGTGCCAAGAATGAATTTCGTGGTGGGGATCATACGGCTACTACGACGTAGAAAGAAGGAACAAAGAGCTGAAGGAATCTGGACCCTAAGAAGTAAAGGACATCCTAAATCGGTGAATAATCTACGGGCAGATAAGGTGGAAATGAAACTATGAAGAAGACTTTGATGTTAGAACTACTTGGATCAGTACAATTGGTTGCAGGCATGGTCTTGATTCTTATATGGTCGTTCTATTCATCAGAGTGGTGGTCTGTTGTCTTTGGATTTCTAGCAGTATTTTTCTTGATTGAAGCAATTTGGCACCTCATACTCTGTGACTACCTACGGCATTGCAAAAGGCTATCAGACTGAGTTGAGTGAAATGCTGCGCGCGTACATCGCATTTCACTGAAATTGCTGTGTTTAGAAAGAAGGCAGCTTGCCGGAATATCTCCACCGAGGACGGGTTCACTTCAACTGGATTATCTGTACCTTCATAGTCTCAGTGTTCAGTGTTGCCATTGTTGATTTCTCCGTCAAATATCCGCATACTTCTCCAGGATTTATGACGAGCGTCTTTCCCTTTCTGTAGGTTTTAACCTCGTGCGTGTGTCCATGCACAACTACGTCATAACTTCCTGTGTTGATGAGTGAACGTAGCAACTCCTCTTCTTCGCCGTGTAACATCGCAATTTTCAATCCATCAATCAATACTTCTGCGAATTTTCCACGGATTTCTGCGTCCAGTTCTGCGAAACGTCTTTTTAGTAGCTCTTTGTCTCCATCATTGTTGCCAAAAATGCCGATTAAATGGGCTTTCAGAGATTTGAGGCGCTGTACTGCAAAAGCGGAGACGTAATCTCCAGCGTGTAATACAAGTTCAACTCTTTCTTCGTTTAGCCTTTTCACAGCCCTCTCCAGTAGAGGCAGACGGTCATGTGTATCTGCAATTATACCCACGATCATGCTTATCTCACCCTCACACTACACGATTTCCGAGTTTCACGTTTCAAGCGTGTCTTAGCTAGTGTCTTTCTGCTTTAGAAGGCTTTTTCCATAATCGTAGCCTCTCTTAAAAGCTTCTAGATTCAGTTTTTCAGTTCCCTTCGGGATGGTGCTCAGAATCGATTTCCTGATAGCATCGCTGTGCACAAGATTGGTTAGAGACGTTAACGCACCGAGCATGACGACGTTTGCAACTATGGTCTTCCCAACTTCCTCGGCGATTTTAGTCGCAGGAACTCTGAAGACGCGGATATCTGGAGTATCCTTCTCTTTTGGAACCAGATCAGAATCGAGGAGTAAGGTTCCACTCTTCTTCAAGGTATCTATGTAGGTGTCGTAAGCCTGTTGTGACATTGTGACCAAGATGTCTGGCTCTGTAATCTTTGGGAAATCGATCTCCTCATCCGCGATCACAACTTCGGATTTGCAGGCTCCTCCTCTCGATTCAGGTCCGTAGGATTGGGTTTGAACAGCGTTCTTGTCGCTGTGAATGGACGCTGCCATAGCGAGCATTAACCCGGCTCTTATGATTCCTTGTCCGCCGAAGCCCGCTACTCTGATCTCTAGTCTCATTTTATGATTCACCCTCTCCCTTTTTGAACCTTAGCTATAATTTCACGGAGTAATCGACCGTAAGTAGGTTTTTCTATGTCGACAAATTCGCCTACAATTATTCTTTCTGGGGTTATTCCAGCCTTTGCTGGATCATAGTTATGCTGAACCTCAGATGCCTTCTTAAACCAGTTCATCATGTCGATGCCTGTTCCCATCTTGTTCCGTCGACCGTATATCTCAGGGCAGGGCGTTATTACTTCAATGAAAGAGAATCCTTCCTTCTGTAATGCTTTCTTTATGGACTCTGTCAGCCTTCTCACGTGTAGGGTCGTCCACCTAGCCACATAGACGGCCCCCGAGGCGGCGGCTAGGTGAACTAGGTTGAATGGATGCTCAATGTTTCCGTATGGGGTGGTTGTGGTCCATGCTTCGAGTGGGGTTGTGGGCCCATACTGCCCACCGGTCATGCCGTAATTGAAGTTGTTGGCGCAGATTACTTGGATGTCAATGTTTCTACGGGCGGCATGGATAAAATGGTTGCCACCTATTGCGAATAGATCTCCATCGCCGCTTATTACGACAACCTTTAGCTCTGGATTAGCCAGCTTTGCTCCTGTGGCGAAGGCGATAGGTCTACCATGGGTTGTGTGATAGGAGTCGGTGTTTGTGTATCCAGATAAGCGGCCTATGCACCCAATCCCTGAGACAACGACGATCTTGTTCAGGTCGAACTCTGATTCGCCAAGAGCCCTACCGAAACAGTTCAGTATGATTCCGTTTCCACAGCCTTCACACCAAATATGAGGGATCATGCCTTCCCGCAGAAACCTTCCAAGTGGATGCACAGAGTCTTCACTCATCATTTTGCCCTCCTTATAGTATCTAGAATCTCTAATGGTCTGTGCGGTTCTTCGCCAAGCTTTGGGAGGAAAATCACTGGAGTCTCCTTTGCAGCTCGCTCTACTTCGCGAACTATCTGTCCGTAATTCATTTCAGGAACGATTATTGCGTCAGTCTGTTTGGCTATGCGAGAAACGTGCCAGTCGGGGAAGGGCCAGAGGGTGACCAGGCGGAGAAGCCCGGCTTTTATTCCAGCCTCTCTTGCTTTTCGTACTGCGCTTAAGGCGGCCCGTGAAGAGATCCCGTAGGCAACAACCGCTACTTCTGCGTCTTCTAACATGACTTCTTGGATCTTTACTATCTTCTCGGCGTTTTTCCGTATCTTGTCGCAAAGCCTTTGAACCAGTTTCTGTTGTGCTTTGGCGCTTGAAGTTCGTGGTTTTCCAGACTCGTCGTGGGTTAGTCCAGTTGCATAGAAGCGGTACCCTTCTCCGAAGCAGGCCATCGGTGGAACTAGGTCGTTGTCTGGCTGAAATGGGGCGTATTTCTCAGGTGGAACTCCAGGTTTTTTCCGGTTTACAATTCTGATCGCTTCGTCAGCAGGAATCTTCACCCTTTCATACATGTGTCCAACGATGGCATCAGCAAGCACGGTCACGGGTGTGCGGTAGGTCTCAGCCAAATTGAAGGCTTCAATTGTCAGATCAAACATCTCTTGCACTGAAGACGGTGCCAGAGATATCATCTCATAGTCTCCATGGGAGCCCCACTTCGCTTGCATGACGTCCTGCTGACTGGGCATAGTCGGTTGTCCAGTGCTTGGACCACCCCTCATGATGTCTACTATGACGCAAGGGGCCTCGGTCATGAAGGCTAAGCCTATGTTCTCCTGCATCAAGCTGAAGCCTGGACCAGAGGTTGCTGTCATGGCTTTTACGCCTGCGTAGGATGCTCCAATGACCGCTGCAATGGACCCGAGTTCGTCTTCCATCTGTATGTAGATTCCGCCGACTTGTGGCAAGCGCCTAGCCATTCGCTCAGCTATTTCCGTGGCCGGTGTGATAGGATAGCCTGCAAAAAATCTGCATCCCGCCGCTAAGGCGCCTTCAGCACAGGCTGTGTCGCCGTCCATGAAATGGATTCCAGTAAGAATGGCTTTATTTTTCTCCGTCAATCTAGCAACCGCCTTTACAGTCTTTTTCAATGGCAAAAATTGCGAAGTCTGGGCAGACAGCTTCACAAAAACCACATAATGCGCACATATTCTCGTCCTTTACCTTTGGAGGATGAACCCCTTTTTGGTTGAACTCGTCAGAGGTTTCAAGCACTTCTTTGGGGCAGAATTCGATGCAAAATCCGCAGCCCTTGCATCGATCCTTGATTATGTGTATCTCCGCCTTAGGAACTTTGATTTTCTCAGCGTCTAAGGGTTTGCGCCAAAGTCTCACCGGCACGATGTGTCACCTTAATTCTCTCGCAGAAGCTTCTTTGTGTTCTCTAACTCCTCTCTGGTTACAGTCTCCACGATGTTCTGCATCTCTTTGATCGTGGATGCAAACTTTTCGCCTTCAGCTGCGGATATCCATGCCAATTGCAGTCGGTCTTTGTTCAGCCCAAGCCGCTCCAGTTTCTTCCATAGTTTCTCAACTCTTCTCTTGGTTTGGTGGTTTGCGTTGATGTAGTG
>Ga0209636_10000568_pt1 | contig 36547 bp, 30 predicted proteins | sample DeeMarSWOR152_54_FD_187464 | JGI IMG/M metagenome (GOLD analysis project Ga0209636, IMG submission 187464) | Marine sediment microbial communities from White Oak River estuary, North Carolina - WOR-1-52-54 (SPAdes) (version 2) | ecosystem: Environmental > Aquatic > Marine > Intertidal zone >... | reverse complement strand
AAAGAACTCATCTCAGGCCTTCTCGCAGAACTCGAGGCTGCTTGAGCAGTCACAAAGTTTTTTAACACTTCCCGTTTCTATTCTTTATTCATGGTGTTAAATTTATTATTGTGTAGGTTCAGATACACTCGTGACACAGATTTTTTGCTGTGTTATAAGCTTCGTGAGGGGTAGAAGAGGGTATGAAATATTACATTTCTTGGATTTGATCTGACATCTTAAGCCTCCTTTTGTTTTCGCCGACGGTTGGGTCGAACAAACTTCATAAACGTCATATCTTTTAAAAACCTTCATTTTATCAACAACGGCGATCTGTATCATCTTTTGAATATTCCTTTAACCAACCAGTCTTACACAAGAAGGACTTCGGCAAAATCACAGGTGAGCCCTTCTGGGATGATGAATATCTAAATATCTGTTCCTGCTCCGACTAAAAGAGAGTGACAAAAAATGTCATTTTTCAAAAGTGCATCGCAAGATTAGAGGAAAAAAGTAACCTTTAGAGGTGAGACAATTTTTGTAAAAATCACCTCGTCATTCCTCCCATGCGGTGATTGACGCTCTGAGCGATGTCTGAGAACATTAGTGGCGATTTTAATCGGAATGATGAAATCTTGGCTGCATAGAGAAAGGAATAAAGAGAAAAATCTTCCATGCCAAACGTCAATCTAAACGAAAAACACGTGATGGCAAAAAGTGTCAAAGCTATGCTTATGGAATTCTGTGAGAAGAGAAAGCGTGAGGAGTATTCATGGCATCGAATCTAGGTGAACTTCTGATCCAAGAGAAGTTGCTGGATAATGATCAGCTCAAATCCGCTGTGGACTACCACAGAAAAAATGATGTGGGTATAGGGTCAGCCATAATCAGCTTGGGGTATATCTCCGAAGAAGAGATGGCCCAGGCCCTCAGTCGTCAATTGGGTTATCCCTACATCAACCTCGACCAATTCGAAGTCTATCCTGATGTGATCAACCTCATTCCTGTTGAGATCGCCAAAAAATATTTGATCATGCCTATCCATCGTATCCGCTCTTTCCTGACTCTTGCGATGGTCGACCCTACGGACTTGGATATCATAGAAGACGTCAGGTTTAGAACGGGTTTGAGCATTCAACCGGTTATTGCTTCGGAATCAGGCATCATGAATGCCATATCCAAATATTATGGATCATCCGATGCGTTGCGCGTGAAACAGATCGTCGATGAAATAGAACAAGCAGAGGACACCAGCGTTAATATCATTGAGGAGGAAGAGGAAGATTACGATATCGAAGAGCTGGTTCACTCGACAGAGGAAGCCCCGATCATAACTCTCGTGAACACCATTTTTATAGATGCCATAAAGAAGGGCGCCAGCGATGTCCATTTCGAGCCTTATGAGAAGAATTTCCGTGTGAGATACCGGCTGGATGGAACTCTGCATGAGATGATGAACCTGGCGCTCAAATTCAAGAATCCGGTCACATCCCGCGTGAAGATACTCTCCAACATGGATATTGCCGAAAAGAGGTTGCCACAGGACGGGCGGATAAAGATGAGGGTAAAGCTTGAAAACGGTGACCGGAAAGACGTCGATATGCGTGTTTCGAGTGTTCCCATTATTTTTGGGGAAAAAGTCGTGGTCCGGATACTGGATAAGGCCATGCTCCAGTTGGACATGACCAAATTGGGCTTTGAGAAGGAATCGCTTGATATCTTTAAGAGTAATATCGTGCGACCCTGGGGGATCATCCTGGTAACAGGACCCACGGGGAGCGGAAAGACAAACACCCTTTATTCAGCTATCTCGACCTTGAATTCCATGGAAAAGAACATCATGACGGCCGAAGATCCTGTCGAGTTTTACATCCCTGGAATAAATCAGCTCCAGGTTAAGGAAGAGATCGGCTTGAATTTTGCGAATTCCCTGCGAAGCTTCTTGCGTCAAGACCCTGACATCATGCTGATCGGAGAGATGAGGGATTTCGAGACAGTGGATATCGCCATTAAAGCTGCTCTGACCGGACATCTGGTGTTCTCGACTGTCCACACCAATGATGCGGCAAGCACAATACTCCGTTTGGTCAACATGAATGTCGAACCGTTTCTGATTTCGGATTCTGTTGTTCTCGTTGTAGCCCAAAGGCTGGTTAGACGTTTGTGTCAGAAATGCGCCACACGGCACAACCTGACTCCAGACGCTCTTGTGGACATAGGATTCACTAAGGAAGAGTCGTCAAAGGTCAAAGTTTACAAGCCAGCCGGATGTAACAGTTGTCACAACACAGGGTACAGGGGACGAATCGGTTTATATGAAGTGATGGAGGTGACAGATGAGGTCAGAGATCTGGTCCTGTCTCGGGCACAATCCAAAGATATAAAGAAAAAAGCCATGGAGAATGGGATGATCACTTTAAGAAGAAGTGGTCTGATTAAAACAATGGAAGGAATAACCTCGGTTGAAGAGGTATTAAGAGAAACCGTAAAGGATACGGAGGTTTAATATGGGAATAACAATTCAAGAATTGCTACAAACAGCGGTTGATAAGGATGCGAGTGACTTGCACATCACAACACATATTCCTCCCCGCATAAGGATTCACGGAATATTGATTTCGCTCGATTATCCTCCTCTTTCACCTGCTGAGGCCAAAAATCTCGTTTACAGCCTTTTGACAGACAGGCAGAAGAAACAGTTCGAAGAGAAGCTCGAGTTGGATTTCTCCTTTGGAATCAAGGATATGGGACGTTTCCGCGGTAATATCTTCATGCAGAAGGGAGCTGTGGCAGCGGCTTTTCGCCGATTTCTCCCAATCATGTGGAGCTTTTCTCAACTCGGGCTTCCTCAGAGGCTTGCTAAACTGTGTTATTTGCCGAGAGGATTGGTGCTCGTGACGGGTCCAACAGGATGTGGGAAATCCACCTCGCTGGCATGTATGATAGATCATATCAACAAAGAAAGACCTGTGCACATTGTGACTATCGAGGACCCGATCGAGTATTTCTTCACACCCAAAAGATCCATCGTCAACCAAAGAGAGCTTTTTGTGGATACCCTATCCTATGCCAATGCACTCCGTTCGGTTTTGCGGGAGGACCCGGATGTTGTTCTGGTTGGAGAGATGAGAGATTTGGAGACAGTCGAAGCGACTCTTCGGGTGGCCGAAACAGGCCACTTGACTTTCTCGACTCTCCACACGAACTCTGCGGCAGAGACGATTTCGAGAATTATCGACATTTTCCCGTCTCAATACCAAGCTCAAGTAAGGATCATGCTGTCGATGAGTTTGGAAGCTGTGATCACTCAGTCACTCCTGCCTCGAGCCGATGGGAGGGGACGGGTGTTGGGGCTGGAAATCCTGATCCCTAATCCCGCCATAAGAAACTTGATCCGTGAGAACAAGATCCACCAGATCTATTCCTCCATGCAGATGGGACAGGAAAAGTTTGGTATGCAGACCTTCAACCAGTCGCTGGCCAGCCTTTATTTCAAAAAGGCCATTACCCTCGAAACGGCTATGAATGTGACTTCTAAGCCGGAAGAGTTGACAGATATCATTCAAAGGAGAGAAGGGCTCAAAGTGACTTCTGAGAGCTTCTCTCCAGATCAAATGAGAAAATAGAAAGGGGATAAAAAATGCCAACATATCAATGGAAAGGAAAAAATCGTTATGGTGATGTGGTGGGAGGTGTCCGTGTGGCCCGTAGTGTTGAGGACCTATCGAGAACACTGCAGCGCGAGCAAATCCAGGTCATGGATATCTCCTCCAAAAGAAAAGCAATCCAGATACCTTTTCTCCAAAGGCAAAAGGTCAGGCTGAAAGATTTGGCCATCTATAGCCGACAGCTCTCTGTATTGATAGACGCTGAACTTCCGCTGATCCAGAGTCTTAACATTTTGGCCGAGCAGACAAAGAATAAGTACTTTAAACGTGTGATCAAAGATATTAGAGGAGATGTTGAGGCAGGGTCCACCTTAAATCAGGCCAAGCGGAAGTTTCCCACAGTTTTCGATGACCTGTACTGCAACCTGGTGGCATCAGGTGAACAGAGTGGTTCTCTGGACATAATGTTGAGACGGTTGGCCGAGTTCTTGGAGAAAATCGTGAAATTGAGGTCACAAGTCAGGCAGGCCATGATTTATCCAACTGCTGTGTTGTCCTTTGCTATCGTGGTTGTCATCTTCATGCTGTGGAAGGTCATCCCTGTGTTTGCATCGATCTTTCTAGAGCTGGGCGCTCAGTTGCCTTTTCTCACTGCAATGGTGATAGGTTTGAGTAACTTCGTCCAGAAATACATACTCTTTATTGCCCTCGGGTTTGTCGCAGCTGTTTTTGCTTTTAGGTATTGGAGAAAAACAGAGTCGGGACGCCCGATTGTGGACAGGTTCCTGCTTAAGATGCCTCTTTTTGGAAAGCTGCTCGAAAAGGTGGGCTTGTCACGAGTGACTCGCACCATGAGTACACTCCTATCTGGAGGAGTTCCTATGTTGGAGAGCATGAAGATCACCTCGTCAACCGCTGGGAATGTCATCATCGAAGACTATATCATGCAGGCAAGAACCATGGTTGCGGAAGGGACGAGCCTTAGAGATGCTTTGAAGGAAAAAGGCAGATTTCCATTCATGATGATTCAGATGGTTGGTGTTGGAGAGGCAACAGGAACTTTGGATGAGATGTTGAGCAAATTAGCCGATTTTTACGATGAAGAGGTTGAGACTTCTGTGGCGGCCCTGCTTTCCATAATGGAGCCCATACTGCTCATTTTAGTGGGATTGATCGTAGGTGCAATCGTCGTCTCCATGTATCTGCCCATATTCGACCTTATGGAAAAGTTTTAAGGAAGAAAGGAAAAGGAATCAAGAGAGAGGGACAAATTCGAAAGGGATGAGAACGTGATAAAAAGAAAAGACATTTTGTGGCTCATTCTCCTTCGGTTGATCATCGTGACCACTCTCGTTGTTTCAGCTGTGGTCATTCAGTACAGCACGTCCACATTCCTTTCGACCCTCTTTTACTACCTGATCATATTTGCTTACACCCTTTCCGTCGTCTACATTCTTCTGTATCTATGGGGGAAGCATCAGACCTTTCAGGTGTGTCTTCAGATCTTCTTCGATCTCCTTTTGATCACGGCATTTGTCTACTTTTCCGGTGGATTAAAGGGTTCTTTCTATTTTCTGTATGTCTTTGAGATCATTGCCGCAAGCATCGTCCTCTCCAAGCGAGCCGCCTACCTCACGGCAGCTCTTTCCGGTGTCTTTTTCGGCGTTCTCGTGAATGGGATGCATTTGGGCTTCATCCCCTACTTTGGATCTGATCAGCCCACCGAACTCTCTCCAGGACTGGTTGTTAACAATATTGTTATCTCCTGGAGTGTGTTTTTTCTTGTTGCGTTTCTGATGAATTACATGACCGAAGGATTGAGGCGGACAGCAGAGAAGCTTCGGTTGGCCGAGAAAGAACTCGATATCAAGAAACGGTTGGTCATAGCTGGAGAGTTCTCTGCCCATCTCGCCCATGAAATCCGGAATCCCCTGGCAGCTATTTCCGGCTCGGTTCAAGTGATCAGAGAAGGCCTGGTCTTAGACGAAGAACAGAAGGATCTGATGGATAATATCGTTGAACAATCCCAAAGGGTTTCTCATTCCATTGAGCAGTTCTTGAGTTTGGTGTCTCCCGGTAAACATACTTTTTCGGACATTGAACTTGCTTCAGTTGTGCATGAGACACTCCAGCTGCTGGAAGGGAGCGGAGAGTTGGACGGAAAATTCCGGGTGGATGGGAATTACAGAACCTCGGATGTGTCTTATTATGGAAATGTCAATCAGTTCAAACAGATGTTCTGGAATCTCATCCGGAACGCAGTAAGAGCGATGCCGGATGGGGGAACCATAATCATTGATTTCGAACAGCATCGGAAGAACGGCATCCAATTGAGAATATCTGATACGGGAAATGGAATGGATGTTGAAGAGAGGGAAACTCTTTTTGAGCCCATCCAGACAGGATTAGAATCTGGAAGGGGGATCGGGATGGCTGTTGTTCGCCGGATCGTCGATGATTATAACGGAAAGATAGAAGTGCTCTCTGAATCTCAAAGAGGGACCGATGTGGTTATCACTCTACCTCACCAGCACATAAAATCGAATTTGAGGGTGAGGTTATAGGAAAAAAATGGAAAAAATTCTCATAATAGATGATGAAAAGAGCATCCTTGATCTCTTGAGAGTGGTCTTCGAGAAGGAAGGATACTTGGTGGAGACCTCGCTTTCGGCGACCAGAGCAGTTGATCTCATCGATAAACAAGATTTCGACCTGATCATTTCCGACATAAAAATGCCGAAAATGAGCGGGATGGAGCTTCTAAGATATGTGAGAGAAAACAGACCAGATATTCCCATCGTCATGATCACAGCCTATGGGACGATCAAGCAGGCTGTGGAAGCCCTGAAAGCCGGAGCCACGGATTATGTGGTTAAGCCTTTCGATGTGGAAGAACTAAAAATCATCGCGGCTCAAGGGTTGGAGAAGAAGAGACTCAAAGAAGAGAATATTTTTCTTAAGAAAGAGCTCAAGGAGAAATACGATTTCGAGAACATGGTGGGAAAGAGCAAGACGATGAAGGAAATCTACAACCTGATCGAGAAAGTGGCAGTCACAGACTCCACTGTTCTGATTGCAGGAGAAAGCGGGACAGGAAAAGAGGTGGCTGCACGGGCAGTCCATTTTCTGAGTGCGCGCCGGGAGAGGTCTTTCGTTTCTATTAACTGTGGGGCACTGCCCGAGAATCTTCTTGAGAGTGAGCTCTTTGGCCATGTGAAGGGATCATTCACAGGAGCTGTGGCCACAAAGAAAGGAATGTTCGAAGTCGCAGAGAAAGGAACGTTATTTTTGGATGAAGTAAGCGAGATGTCTCCCTGGACACAGGTCAAACTGCTCAGGGCTCTTCAGGACAGAAAAATAAGAAGAGTAGGAGGGACAGAAGAGATTCCAGTGGATGTGCGTATAATCGCGGCGACAAACCAGGATTTGAAGCAGAGAATTGAGGATGGAAGATTTCGCGAAGACCTCTTTTATCGCTTGAATGTTATCTCTTTTGAAATGCCTCCTCTGCGGAAGAGAAAAGAAGACATTCCACTCCTTGTCACACTTTTTCTTGAAAAGTTCTGCAACGGAATGGGAAGACCGATAAAACGGATAGCCCCAGAAGTTTTTAACGTGTTTGAATCCTATCCCTGGCCTGGAAACGTTCGAGAGCTGGAAAATATGATAGAGAGGGCTGTGGCCATCGAAGAGCGAGAAACGATAACCAAGGAAAGCCTTCCTAAGGAAATGCTCTTGCCTAACAAAAAACAGGAAATCGAACTCTCTCTTCAGTCTGATTTTGACCTTAATGCAAAGATAGATGAAATTTCTTCTAACTATGTTCAGCAAGCCCTCCTAGAATCTAGAGGAAATCTAAAGGAAGCTGCCAGTCTCCTCGGGATCAATTACCGTTCTTTGAGATATCTTATCGAGAAACATGCATTAAAAGATGTGAACAGAGTAAACAGAAACAACACCAGGGAGAAACATGCCGTATAGAAGGAGTGTCAATTATTGGCGTCGGTTGACAAAAAATGTCAAAATGGACGGAATCAGAGCGGATGTATATATTTAATTTAATTGATTTCAGTAAGTTAGGCGTGAAGACAGTTGGCACAAAATTTGCTACTTAATTGGTCCCCGTAAATAACTGGTGAATGAACAAAACGCCAGAAATAAAAAAGGAGGTTTTAAATGTTAAAAAGGATTAGAGGTTTCACACTGATCGAGCTCCTGATTGTTGTGGCTATCATCGGAATTCTTGCTGCTCTCCTGATTCCAAACGCGATTACAGCCATCCAGAAATCCAAACAGAAAGGAACCATGAAGGATATCACTACGATTGCGACCGGATCTGCTGATTTCATTACAGACCAAGGTGCATGGATTAATGCTAATCCGCCTGTTGTCCATGCTGGACCGCTTGCTATTGGTGATGCATTCCTAGTTGCTCTTGCGCCGTTCTACATCAAGATTGTTCCCGTAAATGACAACTGGGGAAATCCGTTCCAAATTTGGCTCGGCGCTGCTTCCGCTATAAGAAGTATCGATCCTCTTGACGTTGGAGAAGATGACTTTGTTATCGAGTCTTTAACTCGTGACGGTGTCGCCGATGGATGGACCTATGATGCGAACGATCCCACGAATGGTATGTACATCATAGACTCCATGGACGATTTCAGAAACGACTTGGTTAGCTGGTCAGGTTCCTGGATTCGTGCTCCGAGAACAGCCGTTAATTAAGGAGAAATTTGATCTAATCTCATTTTCTTAGAAGAGAAGGGCGATACGCGAAGCGAGCGTATCGCCCTTTTTCTTTTCTCCCTCCTCGCCTAAGACCCTCCCCCTTCACCATAGGCTTCGGATGGAGGGGCATCGGCCCAGAAGCAGTTAACTGGTTTAGATGTCTCCCTCATCATGGGAATGGAAATGCTATCGCCCTTAAGATAAAATTAGAACCATCCCCGTATTATCTGTTATAATTGGCGCGCCGACCCATGAGGACGATAATCCTTCTGTTCCTTTCTGTTTTAATCACCCTCATCCTTATCCCTGTTCTGCTTTTTTGCTACGTGTTCAGGTGTTCCCAACCCATTATCTGGGCAGGGAAACAAACCCTGAGGATTGCTCCGAAAATATTGGGGATCCGGCTCGACATCGATGGAGTCGATAAGATAGAAAGGGAAAAGCCTTATATTTTCATGTCCAATCACTTGAGCTTTCTTGATGGACCTTTGCTTTTTTTAATCATCCCCCAGTCCATCCGCGTGATCTTAAAAAAGGAGATTTTCAGGATTCCAATCATCGGTATGGGCATGCGTCGGGTTGATTTTGTCCCCGTAGACCGAAAAGGTATAAGAGGAGGCAAACAAAGTATTGATCGGGCCGCTCGGTTGATAAGAGAAAAAAAGCATTCCTTTTTGATCTTTCCAGAAGGCACACGAAGTCTGGATGGTCAACTTCAGTCTTTTAGGCGGGGTGGATTCTTTCTTGCTCTAGATAGTCAAGTGCCCATTGTTCCCATTTCAATTCAAGGAACCTTTGAGCTCATGCCAAAAGGAAGCTTTTTTGTCAGGAAAGGAACCATACGAGTCATGTTCCATTCCCCAGTTTCTGTCGAGAAGCATGATGCGAAAAGCCTCCCTGACCTCATAAGCAAGGTACGACGCATAATCCAAGAAGGGCTCGGTTAACGTCCTCTCCAAAACCTCTCCCGCCGGGGTCTGGTTTTAGTTTCCCACTGGAAGACAGGTTTTTCTGGTGCTTCCTCCTCCTTTTCCGGAATTCCAGGGACGAAAACCTTTCCCTTTTTTTTGCTTCTTTCGATCTGGAAGGAGCGTTCCGCCGCATTCTGAATCTCTTGCCGAAGCCCCTCTTCTACGATTTCCTCGGTGAATTTTTGACGGCCATCAACCAGATCCTTGATGTATCCCTGAATCTGATCTTCAGAATAGAAATGACGGATATCCCATTCATCCAAGGACTTTCCCTCACACAGTTTGATTTCCTTTGTGCCCAGTCTTCCTTTCTCATATCTGTTTGTCTCCCGCAAATCCCCTCTCTGGATCTGTGCCATAAGGTTGATCGGAACGCGCTTGACCTTACGGATGAGTCTTTTTTTCTTCTGCCCGTCTTCTTCGGAAGTCTCGATGATCTCACCGATTCCCCCGGTGTTGTACTGCACGAACTTCAGCTTCCCCGGATGGTTGCTGACAAGAGTCATGATGATCTCGTAGAAGCGATTGATCTTTTTTGCTCTGGATCCGATGATGAAAGGATCCGTGCCCACGATACGGACAGATTCTCCGGCCTTGAGGGGCTGGCTGGCATAGCTGTGGGTGCTTTCTCCCCAGAGATAGGCCAGCACAGCCTGTTCAGGAGTAAGTTCCTGGGCAAAACTCATGATCGTGTTCCTGCGCGTGATAAAGGCAAAGATGAGACCATCCAGATCCTCCAGTGGAGGAAGGTCGATGGACTTGGAGAAGATATCCACCCTTTTCCCATCTAGGTCGACTCGGAGCTTTTTCCGCTGAACGACGGCTCTTCCGTTGGCTGTAAGGCTTTCATCCATGAAGTCAACCTCCCCGTTGGCTTTGATCATGACATTTTCCATTAGTGCCGATTTGTCAATCAGGGTGTTGTACATGGCTTCTTGGTATTCTTTCTCCACATCCGTCTTGACGAAGAAGTTGTTCTCAGATCCCAAGGCTGATCCGTCATTCCTCAGAAACACGATGTCATCCTGGGTGACGAACGTTTTTTCCCCTCGCTTGTGGTCTAAACCGAGCTGATGACAGGACCATGTGGATTTTCCTGTTGCCGTCAATCCAAAGAGAAAGACGCCATAGGTTTTGAGCTTATCTTCAGGATCACGGGCTGTAACGATCTTCGTCCCAGCGTGAAGTCCAAGCATCCCCTTTTGATCGGCGGTCCACATTGACTGGCGAAGGAAGCCCTTTTTATCCTCTCCCATGTAGTCTGTTCCCAAGGCGACGTTGATATTGAACTCGGGAAGAACGAGGACTTGTTGCCTCAAGAGATGCTCTTCAGGAATATGAATCATGATGAATTCCGGACCCGGACGCTTAGAAGGCTTGAATAATGTGGTTCCCCACATGTATCCCAAGCGATAATTGATGAGGTCTGCCGCTGAGACATATAAATTGCAAAAAGGATTATAAAATTCATTCTGCCCCATCTGCCTGCGGATATGGTAGAAGGGAAGAGTGTGCATGAGGTGGAGGACCTTGTCCAGTTCTTCCAATGCTTTTGAGATCAAAGACCGTTGGTCTGCACTGGGACGAGGGAGCCGGACATCTTGGCTTCCAAGATACACGGTCTTGGGAGCAATGCGGCTCGATATGGCTGATCGCCATCCGTAAGAGCCGAATTTTGTCCTCACGCCCGTGGCCTTGGCCCTCGGCTCCAACCAGTCTAGGTCCACATGCTTGATATTTGGGCCTTTGAGGGCTTGTGAGAGCTCTTCTGCAAATTTTCTATAGGCGCCTTCGTTATATATACTCAAGTCGCTCATTGACCTTTTCTCTTTGATTTAAAGCTGGCCCTCCCCTCTGACCATGTGTTTGATATCATCAGCAGAGGCAACTCCGCTGTTGAAAAGGTAACATGTCGTGTGTTGCAGAAGTTTTTGGAAAAAATTCTTCTGGTATTCGATTCTTTCTGGCGTGGTCATAAGGAGATGGGGATTGAAGAAAGGATGGATTTTTGGAGGACTGATTGTTGTTTTCAACCCGAGGCTTTCTCCTGATTCGAGAATGCGGAGGGCATCCTCTGTTTCCATCTCCACGGCAGAAGGAGAAGAGGTGTCGTATCGCAGGATAAATATCCAACGCAAGGAGGTCCGCTTGGCGTGTTTGGCTGGACCTTCAATCCAGTAGGGATCGAGAAGAGAGACAGCATTCTTGGAGGCTTTATAACAAAAGGGCGAACCTCTGTCGAGTCGGCAGTCATCGATTCGGAGACAGTCTGTATCCTGGCAATTTTCCTTACGGGTGATAACATTTTCGCATTTGCTGTTATCGAAGAGAGGAGCCAATCGGGGGAAGAATTCGACGACGTTGGTCGGCAATACCAATTTTCTTTCTATCGAGTCAGCCACCGCTTGTCCCTCAGAGAATCTGACAAATAGGATGTCGTTTGAGTGCAGACGAAACTCTTTGTCCTGGAGCACGCCATAGAACAATTCAGACTTTTTTGTCCCCTTTGGACCGATGAGGACCAATCCTTGACCGTTCACATCCGCAGACATCCCGCGGAGAGTGTGAGCGCTAAAGAGACGTTCAGAAACATCGATGACAAGACCTAAAGCGAGACTCCTCAAAGGGGCGTAAGCATCTGTGTTGACCAAGACGCCTGTTTTTGTTTCAGAATTGTAGAAGGCGCGCGGCTCCCTGCCAGGAATGCCGTCGACCGCGTAGATGATACCGTGGGGCTCAAGGTCAGCCTCCAGTTGAGCTGGATACCAGTTTTCTATCCAGAAGTCATTCAGATGGGAAACATTGGTCCGCAATTGGACGATAACTCCGTTAATATTCGCATTCCACTCAAAGTAATTGTCATAGCTGAGAGAATCTTCCATTTCTGCAACGAGAGCATCCCTCATACTCGCGGATACCGAGGAGTCCACCAGAACCGATTTTTTCACATGTGTAACGGCGTTGTTTAGGGCGATGCGCTTGATTTTTTTTGCTGTTTTGAGCCGAGAGACAGCTTCGGTAATCCTGTCCAAAGCCTTTTCGAGGGTTTCCATAGAGGTGGCGTAGGATAGGCGGATATGATCGTCGGCCCCGAAAGCATCTCCTGGAACGATGGCGACTTTTGCTTCTTTGAGCAGAAAGTAGGCGAGTCCATAGGAGTTGCGAATGGGCATGTTGTGGAATTCTTTTTTGTAGGTTGAGGAGAAATTGGGAAACAGGTAGAAAGCTCCTTGAGGTTTATGACAAGAGACCTCTGGGAGACTTTGGAGCCTCATCAGCACATAATTTCTTCGTCTCTGGAATTCCGAAACCATTTTGGATACCTCATATTGAGGTCCTCTATAAGCCTCTAGGCTGGCTTTTTGCGAGATGGAGCAGGGATTGGATGTGGAATGACTCTGGATTTTTGCCATCCCGTTGATGATATCCGAAGGGCCTGCAGCAAAACCGATCCGCCATCCGGTCATCGAATAGGCTTTGGATACACCGTTTATCATGATGGTCTTTTTCTTGATTTCTTCACCGAGAGAGGCAAAGCTGTAAAAACGAAAGTCATCGTAGACAAGCTTTTCATAGACTTCGTCGGCGATAACAAAAATGTCTTCTTCGATCACAACATCTGCCAAGGCCTCTAAAGCGTGTCTGGGATAGGCTGCTCCTGTGGGATTTGAGGGGTTGTTCAGGACCAGGGCTTTGGTCGCTGGTGTGATGGCTGATTTAAGTTCGTCTGGAGTCAAGAGGAATCCGTTTTCCTCTTTGGTGGGAACGGTCACGCTCTTTCCGTTTGCCAGGGAAACAGCATGGGGATAGGTCACCCAGTAGGGAGCAGGAATGATGACTTCATCGCCGTCGTTGATCAGGGCTTGAATAAGATGATAGAGAGAACTTTTGGCACCTGTGGAGACGATGATCTCATTCCTTTTGTATTCCAGTGCGTGGTCTTCCTTTAACCTTTTGATTATGGCGTCTTTGAGGTCAGGGATGCCTTCATTCTGGGTGTACTTGGTGAAATTTTCCTCGATAGCCTTGACTCCAGCCCGTTTGACATTATCCGGAGTTGGGAAGTCCGGCTCCCCCACGCTCAGGTCGATGATGTCGATACCTTCGGCCTTCATGGCCTTGGCCTTGGCCGTGACTTTTAAAGTTGGGGATTCTCCTATCTTGTTTGCTTTTTCTGATACCATGGTTTCCCTTTTTTCGAGAGCGTTATTCTTCGTCTTTCACTTCTTCTTTGGAAGCCAACTTCTTCTTCAGATAATCTTTGAAATCCACTCCTGTTAAAGACTTGACCACTTCTGGCATTTGAGCCAGGATTTCGGCCACCTGCGAGGTGATTTTGGTTGTGCCCAAATTTTTATCCCCTCCGACCACCACAATCTTGTCTACTTTGGAAAGAGGTTCCGAGACAGCTTTGGCCAGTTCTGGAAGCATCTTAAGGTACATTTCGAGGATGGCGGCTTGGTTGTATCTATCCCAGGCTTGGGCCTTTTTCAGCATGGCCTCTGCTTCGGCGAATCCAAGCTGCTTGGCTCTCTCCGCCTCTGCGAGTCCTTCGAGTTTCAAGGCGTCGGCTTTTCCTCGGGCTTCGGCTTGGATGCGGTATTCTTCTGCTTCTGCTTCGGCTTTCATCTGGTATTTCCTGGCATCGGCGGGCTTGAGGACATTGGAGTCAAGTTCCTTTTCTTTCCTGGCAATTTCAAATTCTTCGAGTTTTATGGCTTCCTGTTTTTCGATGAGCTTGACTTTGTATTCCTCCTTTTTCATCTCCTGGGCAAGTTTGGTGCGCTCGATTTCATAGGCAAAGTCGGCCTTGGCTTTTTTCTCGTTAACGTCGACTTGGGATTCTGCCTTTTTAGCTTCGTTTTCCCATTGTGCCTTTGCAATCAGGGCTTCGGCAGCAAGGCGTGCAATTTCCCCCTCTTTTCTGGCTTCAGAAGATTTGATGATAGCCTCTTTATCGGTTTCCGCTTCAGCAATGGCTGCATCTCGTTTGGCTGCGGAGATTTGAGGCTTTCCCAGAGCATCCAGGTATCCTTGGGTATCGCTTATATCCTTGAGGCTGAAGGACATCATGTTCAAGCCCATTCTTGAGAAATCGCTGTGGGCGGCTTGGGTTACGTTTGCTGAGAATTCATGACGCCCCTTATAGATTTCCTCTACCGTCATAGTCCCCATCACGTCTCTCATTCTTCCTTCGAGCACTGTTTCAGCCACAGCCTTGATGCCTTCCTTGCCTAAACCCAGAAACTGCTCAGCAGCAAGACGTATAGCATGATCAGAGGAATCGATCTTCACTTGGGCAACAGCCTCTGCCATGATGGGTACTCCACTGTTGGTGAGAACTTCGGGCGTCTTTATGTTCAGAGCGATGGCTTCTATGGGGAGGATATTTACGGTTTCCAGGAAGGGTAAAACAAAGGCTCCTCCTCCCAGCCGGTAGCGGTAGCCGATTTTTGTTTTTGTTCCATCGGGTGCAATCACAGTCCGCTTTCTTCCGCCCGATATGATGAGGACTTCATTCGGTCCCACTTTTCTGTATTGTTTGGCCAGTAGGAGGAATGTGAGTGCCAAAACGATAATGATGATGCCGATAAGAATCAATTGAGAGATCATATCCATCCTAACCTCCTAGGATAAAGGCTTTTAGGGAGAAATAAGGTGTCTGTAGAATCATATTATAACGATTACTTTATGAAGTGGAAAGGGATATCTTATCCCTAAGTCAGAATATTTTCAAGAGGTTAAATCAGGGAACATCCTGATTGATTAACCTGGATTATTCATCAGTTTAATCGAAAAATTTGAATCGGATGATGTGAAAAATAGCTGCCAGGCCATCCCTCCAGCCGATCTTTTTTCCTTCAGAGTAATCTCTTCCTGAATATGAAATAGGGATTTCGTAGATTCTTGCTTTTTGTTTGGCAAGTTTGATGGTGATTTCTGGCTCGAAACCGAATCTTTTTGACTTGAGAGGTATTCGATCGAGTATCTCCTTTTTAAAAACCTTATAACACGTTTCCATGTCTGAAAGATTGAGGTTGGACAGCATGTTGGAGAGGGTGGTCAGAAATTTATTACCGATGTAGTGCCAGAAGAAAAGCACGCGATGTGGCCCCCCTAGAAATCGAGAGCCATAGACGGCGTCTGCCCTCCCGTCCAATATGGGTTCCAAGAGTCTTGTATATTCTTTTGGATCATACTCTAAGTCTGCATCCTGAATAAGGATGATGTCACCCTGAGCTTTGGCAAATCCTGTGTGAAGTGCGGCCCCCTTTCCTTGATTTTTGGAATGAAAAACGACTTTTACGTTGGGTTGATTCATATTTTTGAGAATTTCTTGTGTTCCATCGTTTGAGCCATCATCCACGATGATGATTTCCTTCTCCATACCCGCGTCGACCTCTTGGACACGGCGAATAACGTTCTTGACAGTGTTTTTTTCGTTATAAACCGGGATGACGATAGATAGCTTCATGGCTTTTAAGACAAGCTGAGCCCTAGCACCTTTCTGAAATAGGAGATGGTTTCGTTGAGGCCATCTTCTAGGGAAGTATGGGGCGTCCAGCCGAGTTTTTCTTTTGCCAGGGAGATATCCGGACATCTCCGTATTGGGTCGTCCTGAGGCAGGGGTTTGTGAATGATTCCCGATGAGCTATTCGTAAGCGAGATGATTTTTTTAGCGAGTTCTATCATGCTGTATTCGTCAGGATTTCCTATGTTCACCGGTCCGATAAAGTCTCCGGTGTTCATTATCGTGACAAGACCTTCAATCAAGTCTGAGACAAAACAGAAAGAACGCGTTTGATTCCCGTCCCCGTAGATTGTCAAGGGTTTGTTTCTTAAGGCTTGGACGATGAAGTTGCTCACCACTCTTCCGTCATCCACAGCCATTCGGGGGCCATAGGTGTTGAAGATGCGGACGATTTTGATATCTATTTTGTTTTGTCTGTGATAATCCATCATGAGTGTTTCTGCCACACGTTTTCCCTCGTCATAGCAGCTGCGGAGACCGATGGGATTGACATGTCCCCAGTAAGATTCCGGTTGGGGATGGATTTGGGCATCGCCGTATACCTCAGAGGTAGAGGCAAGAAGGATCCTTGCTTTGACCCTTTTGGCCAGCCCCAGCATGTTGATTGTGCCCATGACATTGGTCTTGACGGTCTTGATCGCATTGTGCTGATAGTGGATGGGCGAGGCAGGGCAGGCCAAGTGATAGATGTGATCCACTTCGACAAACAGGGTATGGATGATATCGTGCCTTATTAGCTCGAAGTGGGGATGGGAGAGGAGATGCCGAATATTATCCTTGCTTCCGGAAAAGAAATTGTCGACACAGATGACATCCGAGCCTTTTTCCACGAAGTATTCGCAGAGATGACTTCCTAAGAAACCGGCGCCGCCCGTGATGAGAATGCGGTTCATTTTTATCTCCTTCAGCTTCATGTTATCCATCAGAAATAATATCTCATCGAAGGATTATCCGTAGGCCATAAAGAGAAGACTTTTCTCTTTAAGCACTTTTTTTTGGGCTGTGATGAGTTCTTGGATGCCTTTCTCGGCCAAGCTCAGTAATGTGTTGAACTCTTTTTTGCTGAAAGGTGACTTTTCCGCGGTCGCTTGTATCTCGACGATTTTTTCTGTGTCAGTTTTGACCACATTCATGTCGATATCAGCAATGGAGTCTTCTTGATAGTCGAGGTCAAGAAGAACATGTCCGCCAACGATTCCCACGCTCACGGCGCTCACCAGATTTTTAAGAGGCATTTGGTCGATGATTCCCTCATCCATCATCTTTTTCAGTGCAAAAGCCAAGGCGACACAGGCCACGGTGATGGAGGCTGTCCTGGTACCCCCATCTGCTTGGATGACATCGCAGTCTATGGTGATCGTCCTCTCTCCGAGAATGCCGAGGTCTGTGACCGTACGGAGGGACCGTCCGATGAGACGCTGAATCTCCTGGGAGCGGCCGGAGATTCGTCCTGGGCTTCGTTCGCGGAGGGTCCTTTTTTCTGTTGAGCAAGGAAGCATAGCATATTCTGCCGTGATCCAACCTGATCCGTTTCCCTTGAGAAACGCCGGAACTTTCTCCTCTACAGTGGCAGCAGCGACGACCTTGGTTTTTCCGATTTCTATGATGGCTGACCCGTCGGCGAATTCAAGGAAATCTGGTGTGATGGTCACCGGACGTAAGGCATCATAGGGCCGTTTGTGTGCTCTCATGTCGTCTCTTTTTTGATGTTTTCCTCTCCCTCTGGTCTTGTTTTCCACCGGTTGTGGAACCAGAACCAGTAGTTTGGGATTTTCTCTATTTGATTCTGTACAATCTTAGTGCATAACTGCGTGATTTTCAATACATCCGTTTCCTCTTTTCCTGTAAGCGTTATTTCCAGGGGCTTGTGGATGCTCAGATGATATCTCCGATGGGAAGCTGGGTAACAGAAGACAGGAATCAGCGGAGCCTGTGTCTTGAGAAAAAAAGTGGCCAGACTGGGTGTGGTGGCAGCTGGTTTACCGAAAAAGTCCACGAAGACAGCTTGGCTTCGTATGACGTTTTGGTCGATCAATATGGCTGCCATCTCGTTCGCTTTGAGAGCGCGCAGGAGCGGCCTGGCCGCTTGATGCTTGTAGATGACTTTTGCTCCGAGTCTCGTTCTTATTTTCTTGAGTTCCTCTTCCAAGAATCTGTTATCGAGAGGCCGGGCGACGACATTCAACATTCCCTTCCGAGAAAGAAAGGCAGGTGCCATCTCCCAATTGCCAAAGTGAGCGGAGAAGAGCAAAGCCCCTTTTCCTTGAAGAAGGGATTCCTGGAGGTGCTCTTCGCCCTCGACGATAAGGAGTTTGTTGATCGTATCTCGGCTCAGATAACGGATCTTAAGAATATCCACAAAAACACAGCCAAAATGTTTGAAGCAGGATTTTGCGGTTCTTTTCAGGTCAGAAGAGGAAATCCGGTCACCCAAAGCGTTTTTTAGATTGGAGAGAGCCCTCTGGCGGTGTTTTTTATCAACATGATAGAGAAAACGTCCGACAAACCCACCCAGGGCAAGACAGATTGTCCTAGGAAGAAAAGAAACAAGGAATTTCATGATTTTAAAAAGAGCAAATTCTGTCGAGTCTTTGAATTTGACCATGGGGTATCTTAACCTTCTTTCAGTAAGGGTAATATTTCCTGATAAAATTCCTTATCCACCTCCAGCTCAATCCTGTTGTGGTAGACAGGAATTTTTTGCTCTCTCTCAAAGCGCCACATTTTGAAATGGTCTTTTTCGGTGGTTAAGATGGCGTCTGCCTTTAGCTTTTGAACCTCATCAGATATTTTTTTTAGCGAAGAGGACGGATAGGCGTGGTGGTCAGGAAATCTGAGAACAAAGGTGGGAATCATGCCTTCTTTCTTGAGGATGGAGAGAAATCTTTCTGGGCGAGCTATGCCACAGACGACGAGCAAGCGTTTTTTTTCTAGATGCTTGACTGGAAGAGGAGTGTTATCGGCGGAAGGGAAGAAACCCTGATTTTTAACCGTGTAAAGATAGATCTTGGACTCAGAGAAGCGTTTTCTTATCAGGACTTTTGTTGTGGCATCCCCTTCCCTCTTCACCATTATAATGTTTGCTCGCCTGAGAGATGATAAAGGTTCTCTTAGAGCAACCTTTTTGTATGGATTGTACAGGACAATATCCAGATTTCTCTGCAGTCTTCTGTGTTGGAATCCATCATCCAAAATGGCCACGTTAAAGCCTGCATGATGAGCCTTCTCACACGAAGCCAAACGATTCTTTCCTACAAATACCCCTGCCTGTGGAAATCTTTGGGAGACCATAAAAGGCTCATCGCCTGCTTCTCTCCAAGTTCCATATATCTGATTGCCGTCAGAGAGGATTCCCCCAATCTTTTCCCACTTCCCTTTATAACCTCTGGTGACCAAGGCAGGTCTGAAACCGTTTTCCAGGAAGAATGAGATGAGGTTCATGGCAAGAGGAGTTTTTTCTGAGCCTCCGAAGGCAATGTTTCCGACACTGATGACGGATAGAGGTGCTCTGTGTGTCTTACGAATGCCCCGGTCGTAGAGGAAATTGTTAATACGACACCCAACCTGATAGGCAAAAGAGAGAGGGATCAAAACCCTATTCATCCTCTGAGGACTATACACCATCTTCGTGCTCTGTTTCAAGATACACATGATAGCATTTCTGTTTCCGATACATTTAAGTTTTGACTTGTGCTGGAAATGTGTGATAATTTACATTTTCTTCAAAATGCACTTACACACCACAGATAAGCTCATAAGCATAAAAAAAATGGAGGGGAAAGAATGAAAAGAAAAACAAAGTCTCAATCTTTATTGGTTTTAAGTGTGTGTTTCATCTTTTGCTTTTCTGTCAGCGCCAGGAACGAAGAGCAAAAAGCCGGAGTTGCGTTGGATGAATCTATTCTCGATGAGCTAAAGCTTAGATGCATTGGACCGGCCAACATGGGCGGACGTATTGATGACTTTGCTGTTGTGGAAAGCCTTCCTCATACCATCTATGTGGGGACAGCCTCAGGAGGGGTGTGGAAGACCATAAACAATGGTGTAACCTGGGAACCGATTTTTGACGATCAGGAGACGAGCACCATCGGTGATGTCACTGTGGCTCCTTCCAATCCAGATCTTGTATGGATTGGAACCGGAGAGCCCAATAACCGCCAGAGCTCTTCTTGGGGAAATGGCGTCTACAAATCTACAGATGGGGGAAAGACCTGGAAGAACATGGGGCTCCGAGACACACATCATATCGGACGCATTGTCATCCATCCCACCAATCCCGACATTGTGTATGTAGCGGTCTTGGGCCATCTCTGGGGGCCTAACAAGGAAAGAGGATTATTCAAAACCATGGATGGGGGAAAGACCTGGATCAACACCAAATTCATCGATGAGAACACGGGTTTTGTGGACGTAGCCTTGGATCATGAGAATCCGGACACTCTGTATGCAGCGGCCTACCAGAGAAGGCGTAGAGGTTGGGGATTCAACGGAGGAGGGCCAGGAAGTGGGCTTTACAAGACGACAGATGGAGGGGAAACTTGGATAAAATTGACCAAAGGCCTGCCTGAAGGAGATATGGGACGCATCGGAATTGACATCTACCGGAAAGATCCCCATATCGTCTATGCGATCGTAGAACATAAGCAGGGAGGCGTTTATCGCTCTGATGATAAAGGGTTTTCTTGGAAGAAGATGTCTTCCACCAATCCACGTCCGATGTATTACAGTATTATCCGAATCGACCCGAATAACGACCAGAGAATATGGGTCTTGGGTGCAAGGATGTATGTCTCCGATGACGGAGGCAAGACATTCAACACCGGCTATGTCACCCGCATTCATGGCGATCACCATGCCATGTGGATCGATCCCAAGGATTCAGACCATATAATCGTGGGATCAGATGGTGGCATTCACTTTTCTTACGACAGGGGGAAAACCTGGGACTTCGTTAACTCCCTTCCGCTCGGACAATTCTATGAGATTGGACATGATATGCAAAAGCCCTACGCAGTCTACGGGGGGCTACAGGATAACGGAAGCTGGGGAGGGCCGAGCGAAACATATTATTCACAGGGGATTTCCAACGACGAGTGGTTTAGGATAGGAGGCGGAGACGGATTTTACACCCAAGTGGATCCCACCGATCACAACACCATCTATGCCGAGTCTCAAAATGGCAATCTTTTCCGTCTGAACCTTAAGACAGAAGAAAGCAAATCCATAAGGCCCGAACCCGAGGACCCGAAGGAATCCTATAGGTTTAACTGGAACAGCCCGATTCTCATCTCGCCCCATGATCCCAAAACCATCTTTTATGGAGGAAACAAGCTTTTCATCTCCCATGATAGAGGGGATACCTGGGAAGCTACGAGCGATTTGACCAAGCAAGAAGACAGGGAAAAGAAGGAGCTCATGGGCGTTCTCCCGGATAAGAATACACTCTCCAGGCACGACGGGATAGCCTTTTTCGGGGATATCACCACCATAACCGAGTCTCCCAAAAAACCTGGTCTTTTGTATGTGGGAACTGACGATGGAAATCTTCAGGTCTCCCGCGATGGAGGAAAGACCTGGAAGAGCTTGGCCGATAAGTTGCCTGGAGTCCCTAAATACACCTATGTCACACGTGTTGTCGCGTCTGGCTTTGAAGAGGGCACAGCTTATGCCACGTTGGATGGTCACCGCAACGACGATTTTAAGCCCTATGTCTTCATGACTACTAACTATGGGGAGAGCTGGAAGGACGTCTCGGGTGATATCCCTATGGGAAGCATTGTCAACGTAATCAGGGAGCATCCACGGAATCCCAACCTTTTATTTGTGGGAACGGAGAGAGGGGCCTACTTCTCGGTGGACCGTGGAAAGAGATGGATAAAGATCAAGAGCAATTTCCCGATCGTTCCAGTGGATGACATTGCCATCCATCCCCGAGACAACGACCTGATCTTGGGTACCCACGGACGCAGCGTTTGGATCTTGGACGACATCACACCTCTCGAGCAGTTGACCGAGGAGGTGCTTAACTCTCCCAGCTATCTTTTTGATGTTCCAGACGCCACGCAGATTAGACTCTCCTTTCACAAGGGGAACACGGGTCATAAAATTTTCATCGCACCCAATCCGTCTTACGGGGCTCTTGTCAGCTACTACTTGAAACAAGATGTGAGAAAGTCGCCTGTTGTCACTATCACGAACAAAGAAGGGCAGAAATTGAGAGAACTCAAAGGGCCAAAGAACGCTGGCATCAGCCGCATCAATTGGGACCTGAGGTATGGTGCTCCTGATGTTCCTGAAATAAGACAGCGAAGAGCTCAAGGTCCTTTTGTGCTTCCTGGAGAGTACAATGTCATCCTTAAAGTGGGTGAGGAAGAAGTGACCAAGACTGTAAAGGTGGAGGAGGATCCCAGAATCGAGATCTCTTTTGAAGACAGGAAAGCTCAGCATGATGCTCTTATTAAACTGCATTATCTGTATCCCTACGTCTCTGCGGCAAGCCAGACCATCGAGAATTTGAATAAAGAATTGGACAAGGTTCAGAAAACTCTGAAAAAGGTCTCTGATGCGCCTGAGTCCTTATCCCAACAGATTGAGGCGACGAGCAAAGAGCTGAAGGAAATGAAAACCAAACTGGTAGGCGATCCGGAGCTGGGATTTCGTGGGATGCGTTTCTCTGTCCAAGGAGGGCTCTTCATGCTCGGCAGGGCTATCGGAGGATACACGGCTGCCCCATCGGATCGCCAGCTTCAGCAGATCGAGGAAAAGAAACAGGCGCTCGATGTTTTGATCCAGAGGATCAACAAGATCATCGAAGAAGACATCCCTCGTTTGAATAGATTGCTGAACGAGAACAATATCCCACACATGTTTCCTGGGAAGACGATAAAGTTCAACACCAGCACCGGTTCGTAGAGACATTCAAGAAGTTCTTGGTTAAGTCGGATTGACGGCCTTAGAAGTGCCGCCGAAGGGAATCTGCTCAGATTGTTAGTCCACATCTTTACTTCTGTAAATCGATTTCATATAATACTTCTGATTTTCCGAGAAAGGAGGACAAGCATGTGGAGAAAAACAGCAGCTGTATTCCTAGCCCTGGTCTTAACGATTATCTCTGTGCAATGCAAGAAGAAGAGTCAAGTCCAGGGAATTTCCCTTGAGGTGACTTTTTCCGAGGAAAAACTTTCGGATAACCTCATTACCGATGTACAGTACCAGTGGAAGACGGGTAGCGATTTCCTAAAGATGGAACAAGATATGAATGTTTTTGTTCATTTTTGGCATAACAACAACCTTCTTTTTCAAGATGACCATATCCCCGAGGTTCCTGTTCCTGACTGGGTGCCTGGTCGGGAATATACCTATTCCAGGCGGATCTATATTCCCAGATTTATCGATGAGTTCGACCCTGAATTCAAAGGGGAAGAGACGTTGAAACTCTCCATTGGGTTTTTCTCTCCTTACGACAGGACAGAGAAATCAAAGCAGGAAATTTTAGAGAGAAAGCTGAAGGTCTATCCTCCTCCTCTGGATACACCTGAAATCATTTATGAGGATGGATGGTATGATTTGGAAATAAATCCAGAGGCCTTTCTTGAGCGGTGGCGGTGGACGGCTAAAGAAGCCCGTTGTATCGTCGATAATCCGAAGAGAGATGCTCTTCTCGTCATAAAAGGAGGAATAAATCTCGAAGTGCTTAAGGATCAAAAAGTCCTGTTCATGATCAACGATAGGATTTTAGATGAGTTTATTCCTGAAGAAAGTTACTTCGAGAAGTCCTACACCATCAACAAAGAGATGTTGGGAGAAAGTGACGAATTCTTCTTGACTATTGCGACGGATAAAACATTCGTTCCGTCTCAATTGATTCCTAACTCCAATGATGAGAGAGAATTGGGGATTCAGATTTCTTTTATTTATTTTCGATAATTACTATTTTTTAACTTTTTGTCGTGCTTCTTCCAGTTCTTTTTTAGCCTGATCGGTGTCTTTTTGGGCTTTCTGTAATTTGAGGTGCGTCTCACTGATCTGGCGCTGGATATGATCTCTGGGGGTCATATCGTCCATACTGTAGAATTCTTGCCATAGAGCGTTCATTTTTAGGGTGAGGAGAGCGACATATTCGTTTGCCCTCTCCCATCTTTCTTCTAGACTTTTGACATCATAGAAGGAGGTTTGGTCTTTATCTGAAGGGGCTTGGGGTGAGATGTTATCGAGGGAGCGACGACTGGGCATCCTGGATACAGTAGGAATCTCCCTAACCGGGGATTCCTGGCCCTGAACTAGAATAGCTGGCTCTATCTTCTTTTTCTTAAGGATATCATTGGTGACGACTATGCTCTTTTTACCTTTCAAATTTGCCCGCCTTTCTTTTTCTTTTTTCGCCACGTCAACCAAGCTCTGAGAGGAGAGAAAGAAAGCACAGAAAAGGAGAATGAAGATCGGATAGAGGATTCTTTTTAGTTTCATTTTCCACTTCTTATCATAGAGATTGCTTGGAATCCTGTCAATCATTCTTCGGAGACGTCCCTTCTCCCTGTCGGGAACGTCCCTAATTATTTAGTCGTATGCAATCTTAGGAAGAGAGAAAATTTAACGTGATACTTCTGCAGTGCGAACAATGATCCTTTTTCCATCGGAGGAAATTTCCACGGCTCCGACTTGATCGGTACGATAGACATTTAGACCGCTCTCTTCATACCTGTCCAAGACCGCTTGGTCCGGAAGGTTATACCTGTTTCCTCTCCCCACCGAGATGATCAAGGCTTGAGGCGAAACAGCCTTTAGGAAACCCTCCGAGCTGGAAGAATTGCTTCCATGATGAGGAGACTTCAATACCTGACTTTTAAGAGTTGGATAGCATTTTTCTAGTTCCTCTTCAACCGCTTTGCCGATGTCGCCGGTGAGAAGAAAAGACGTCTGACCGTATATTATCCTGAGTACAAGAGAATGATCGTTGTGGACCCTCAAAACATAGGGATCTGCCTGTTTTGGATTGAGCACTTGAATTTTGACACCGTCGATGTTTTCTTCATGTCCTCTAAACATTCTCCTGCTGATGGTTTTATTAGAAAGCAAACCTTTGAGTTCGGCATAGGATTCATTTTCTTTGGGACTGAAAGCCTCCCAATATTCCTTGATCTTGAAGTTTCTCGCCGCTGCTTTCAAACCATTCATGTGGTCAGGGTGGGCATGAGTCAGCACGAGATAATCAATTTTCCTGATGCCTTTTTTCCAGAGAAAGGGAGAGACAACATGTTCTCCGATGTCAAAGCTTTCTTCTGGAATCCCTCCGGCATCGACCAGCATTTTTTTTCTACCCGGAAATTCAACCAGAATAGAATCTCCCTGACCTACATCGATAAACGTCAGCTTGAGAGTTCTGGAATGGGAAGAAAATGGATGCGTCACCAAGAGTGTGAAAAACGTTATGAACAATAGATGCGTGATGAGCTTCTGCCTCCTTATTCTTGTAGGGAGAAGAGTGAGACCAAGAAAGAGGAAATATCCTGAGAGGATGATAACAGAAGGAGAAGGCACCCTAAAGCTCAAGGCGGGGATGGGATCGAGAATATGGGAGATAGCCATCAAGAAATCAACAAGGATATGGATAAGTCGAGAGAGCGTTTCAGCCGCAAACGAGATCATGAAGAATAAGAGCAGAAAAGTGTAGCCACACGCCATGATTAAACCGACGAGCGGAATCGCAGCAAAATTCAAAAGAAGAGAGGCAAAAGTCACGCGGTTGAATTCCAATGCGATGAATGGAAGAACACCGAGCTGAGCAGCGAGGCTCAAGGCGAAGATTTCACCTATTCTCAAAGGGAACCTTGGAAAGTGTTTGATAATTTTGGGAAAGAAGAGGATGATGGATAGGGTCGCGGCAAACGTCAGCTGAAAGCCAACGCTGAAAAGGTTGAGGGGATTGATCAGAAGGAGAAAAAAAGCACTGATAGAGAGCGTGTTCAGAAGGTTAACCTTTCGCCAAATCAGTTTTCCGATAAGAAAGGCCAATGCCATAATCGTGGCTCTCAGAACAGAAGGCCTTCCCTCTACCAATAGAGCGAAAAAGGACAAAAAAAGGATCAAAAGGACATAGTTCATGCGATTTGGGAGCCTCAAGAGTCTAAAAAGAGAGAACAGGAGAAACGAGATGATGGCGATATGGGCTCCTGAGATAGCAAAGAGGTGATAGATGCCTGCTCTCTGAAGGGATTGAGAGAACTTAGGATTCATTCGTCCTCTTTCTCCTAAAAGCAAGGCTTCAACAACAGCTCCCTGTGGAGAGAGTGTGTGAGCACGAGAGTCGGAAAAATGCCTTTCAATACCCATCTGAAGTTTTCGTCTGAGTATGGAAATGATTCGGAAGAGAGATAAGTTTTTTCCGCTTTTTAATTTTTCGACCAAAAGAGGGCTTTTTGTGAAGGCTCTTTTGTGAATATTCTGACTTTTGAGATACTGGTCCGACGAGGATGTGTTGAAATTTAAATATCTTTGCGACGGTGAGAGTTTAGCGGAAACCATGACTTCATCGAGGGTGTACAAATTGTGCACAGGAGAAGAGTCATTGGTGTGAGGGATAGAAACTCTCAGGTTACCTTTTATCTTTATCTCTTTATCCCGGTCAATGACTTTCTCAATCTTCAAGTAGAGGTAATCTTTCTCCAGACCTCGGGAAGGGGATTTGTAGAGTTTTCCGTAGAAATCGATGTAGTCTTCGCTGGATAGTGTGTACAGTGATTTGCTTTCAAATGTGTCGTTGCGGAATGTATACAGACTTGATCCCAGAAAAAACGTCGTCAAAAGAATACAGACAAAAGAGGCCTTTGTTTTTCTCATGACAGAGAAGAAAAACCAGGCACAGATCAGGGAAAAAACCAGAGGCCATAGCCATATAGAGAGAGGTGCAGAAAAAATGGAAGAGACAAAAATACCGGCTGCCAAACCTAAGGCCAGAAAGAGAAAGGGGAAAGCCATGACATATATTATTGACGAGGGGCCTCACCGATATGTCTCTGGTGTTCAAAACAATCAAAGAGGAGATGACACATGATTTTTATTCCTAAGGGAATACTCCTTTCATCGGGGTTGAACAAAGGGCTGTGAAGAGGAGCCATGGTCGAACTCTCAGGGTCTTTGACTCCGAGCAGAAGGTAAAATCCCGGGATTTTTTGGCAGAAATAAGAAAAATCTTCTGCAGTCATCTGGGGCTTGATTTCTCTGACATTCCGATCTCCCAATACATGGGAAAGGGTTGGAGACAGTATAGAGGCCAAGTCAGGGTGATTATACAAAAGGGGCGTACCTCTTCGGTGCTCAAAGACGTAATTTGCTTCGAAAGAGTGCGTGATGCCACGAACCACATCTTCTATCAATCGAGGTATTTTCTTCCTGTTTGTCTCGCTTAAAGTCCTTATCGTCCCCTCTAAACTCACTTTCTCTGCTATGATGTTGGCTCTTGTTCCACCGTCGATTTTTCCGACAGTCACTACAGCCGGATCGGTGGGGTCAACGGTCCGGCTCACGATGGCTTGTAGACTGACGATGACCTGGGAGGCAAGGGCAATCGCATCGATTCCCTCGTGTGGCCTTGCACCGTGAGAACTTTTTCCTTGGATCGTTATTCGAAACCAATCTGAGCTTGCCATAATTGGACCCGGAGAGAAAAAGACCTGCCCAAAATTTTCGGGCCAAACATGAAGTCCGAAGATGGCCTTGACTGAGGGGTCTTCGAGCACTCCCGCAAGGATCATTCTCTTGGCTCCTCCGCCTTCTTCCGAAAGAACACTTTCCTCTGCGGGCTGAAAAATGAATTTGATATTTCCGTTGATCTTGTCTCTGAGCGAATTCATGACCATGGCTGTGCCCAGAGCGATGGACATGTGGATATCATGGCCGCAGGCATGCATGACTCCAAGGTTTAAGGATTTGAACGGGACATTGGTCAATTCTTGGATAGGAAGGGCATCCATATCTGCCCTGAGGCCGATGGTTAAACCTTGTTCATCCCCTCTCAGTAGACCAGTCACTCCTGTTTTTGCTAGACCTGTCTTCACTTCTAATCCAAGAGAAAGGAGCTTTGCTGCAATGAGCTTAGCTGTTTCAACCTCTTGATTGCTTAACTCTGGATTCATATGAAGAAAGCGTCTGATCTTGATGATTTCAGCCTCATGCTTCTTGATTTCGTCATCTATTTGGAGGGCCGTCTTCGGATTGATGGCTGTGCCAGCGGTAGAAAATAAGAAAAAAGCGGATAAAAGAGCGAAGATGCGGACTCGGATTTCCTTGCTCATCGATGTCTCTTATTAAATGTTTATGTTTTCTTGGAATGTTCCATACACGTCTCTAAGGACCGTTGCAATTTCTTCGAGAGTAGCCATATCTTTCACAGCATCAATAATGGGAGGCAGAAGATTCTGTCCCTCTTCTGTAGCCTCTCGCAACACGTTTAGTCGATGCTTAACCTTTTTTTCTGACCTCTTCTCCTTTTCTTGTTTTAATCGGGTGAGCTGGTTTTTTTCCACCTCCTCTGGAGGATAATAAAGGTTGAAAGGAGCCGTTTCATTCTCAGTTAAAAATTCGTTGAGAGCAACGATGAGCTGCTCCTTTTTTTCTATCTGTTTCTGATAGTGGTATGCACTCTCTTGGATCTCTTTTTGTACAAAGCCTGTTTCGATCGCTTTTCTCATTCCACCCAGACCTTCGATCTTCCCCAGGTATTCTTGAACTTTTTCTTCGATTTGGTTAGTCAAAGTCTCTATGAAATAAGATCCACCCACGGGATCCACACATTCTGCTGCTCCACTCTCGTGTGCGATGATCTGCTGGGTTCGGAGGGCAATCTGAGCGGTTTTTTTGCTGGGTAAGGCTAAAGCTTCGTCCCAGGAATTGGTGTGGAGAGATTGTGTGCCACCAAGCACAGCCGATAAGGCCTGAAGGGCTACCCTGACCACATTGTTTTCAGGCTCCTGGGCCACCAGGGTTACTCCGCTTGTTTGGGTGTGGAACCGGAATCTCCAAGACAAAGGATTTTTAGCCTCAAAGGTGTTTTTAATGATTTTGGCCCATATCCGACGGGCGGCACGAAACTTGGCGATCTCTTCGAAGAAGTTGTTATGGGAGGCAAGAAAAAACGAAAGGCGGGGTGCGAATGTGTCGATGTCAAGGCCTGCGTCCATCGCAGCTCTGATGTACTCGATGGCATTAGCAAAAGTAAAAGCCAGCTCTTGGACAGCTGTGGCGCCTGCTTCGCGGATGTGATATCCGCTTATGCTCATCGTGTTCCAGTGGAAAACATTTTTTTGGCAAAAGGCCAGAATGTCCGTTATGATTTTTAGTGAGGGCTGAGGAGGATAGATGTATGTTCCCCGAGCAATGTATTCCTTGAGAATGTCATTTTGGATGGTTCCCTTGAGCTTGTTCCAGGGGATCCCTCTTGCTTCGGCCAAGGCCAGGTACATAGCGAGAATGATGGCAGCGGTGGAATTGATTGTCATAGATACGCTGACTTTTTCTAGAGGAATATCGGCAAACAAAATGTCCATATCTCGCAGCGTGTCGATGGCAACCCCTACTTTACCGACCTCGCCGCGTGCTTGAGGGTGGTCGGAGTCTAGACCGACTTGAGTAGGCAGGTCGAAAGCCACACTCAAGCCTGTCTGGCCTTGTGAGAGGAGAAAACGGTATCTTTTGTTCGATTCTTCAGCGGTTGCGAAACCAGCATACTGGCGCATAGTCCACAGCTTTCCCCTGTACATGTCAGGGTAAATACCCCTGGTGAATGGAAATTCTCCTGGAGAGCCCAGGGCTTCGGTGGGATCAAAGTCAAGGAGGTCTTTTTCCGTATAGACCTGTTTGACCTCGATTCGAGAAGAAGTCACGAGCTTTTGTTTTTTCTCCTTAGTCATGGTAATGCTTGGAAAAACCTGAGTCTGGCCTAGGAGATGAATTGTGAAAACGGCTGTACTCCCGCATAAAGCCCTTTTCTGCCCAACTCCTCTTCAATTTCCATGAGTCTGTTGTATTTAGCCACTCTCTCGCTTCGTGACAGGGAACCCGTCTTGATCTGTCCAGCATCACAGGCAACGCTTAAATCAGCGATAAATGTGTCTTCGGTCTCTCCTGAGCGGTGAGAGATGACGGCCGTGTATCCATTTTCCTGGGCGTACTTTATTGTGTTCATCGTTTCGGTCAACGTCCCAATCTGGTTCAATTTGATGAGAATGGAATTCCCAATCCCGCTCTCCACACCTCTCTTGAACCTTTCTAAGTTCGTGACAAAGATGTCGTCTCCGACGAGCTGGATCTTTTTTCCCAGTTCATTCGTTAGCAGTTTCCAGCCTTCCCAATCATCCTCGTCGAATCCGTCTTCTATGCTGATGATAGGGTACCTTTCGGCCAGACTCTTGTAGAATTCGATCATCTGGTCCATGGATTTCTGCGAACCATCCGATTTTTTGAAGACATATTTTCCATCGATGTAGAATTCTGAAGCCGCCACGTCCAGAGCGAGAAACACGTCTTTTCCAGGTGCATACCCCGCTTTCTGAATGCTTTCCAGGATGAGTTCCAGGGCTTCCTCATTGGATCTGAGATTTGGCGCGAATCCGCCTTCATCCCCGACTGCCGTGCTGTAACCCTTGTTTTTGAGAGTCGCCTTCAGGTGATGAAAAACCTCTGCACCGACTCTGATGGCTTCGGAGCAGCTCGGAGCTCCTGAGGGGACGATCATGAACTCCTGGATATCCACGTTATTGTCTGCATGAGAGCCACCATTGAGGATGTTAATCAGAGGGACAGGCAAGATGTACTCCTCCTTTTTCCCCAAATAAGCATAAAGAGGCCTGTGGGTGGCTAGGGCGGCAGCCTGGGCGAGACTCATGGAAACCGAAAGAATGGCATTGGAGCCAAGCTTACTCTTGTTTGGCGTTCCATCTAGGAGGATAAGTCGTCTGTCAATATCCTCTTGTGCAAGAGCATCCAATCCAACAATCTCAGGACCTATTATATCCTCCACATGGGATACTGCCTTCAGAACACCCTTTCCCAAATACCGAGAGGAATCACCATCCCTCAGCTCCAAGGCTTCATGCTTGCCTGTGGAGGCCCCAGAGGGGACAGAGCTTTTTCCGGTAATCCCGGAGGAGAGGGAAAGCCAAGTTCTAACCGTTGGATTTCCCCTGGAGTCCAGGATTTCTTTGGCCCTGACTTCTGTGATAACGGTTTTAGACATTTTTTTTCACCAAGGATGCAATTAAAGTGGGAACGTTGACTTCAAGAACTTAAAATGTATGTTTTTGAATTGACGGTTATTTGCCTTCTTCTGCTTCCTCTTTGGTCGGTTCTCCTGGTCTTTTAGCGAGTTCTTGCTTTTTTTTCTCGACGAATTCTTTTATAGCGTCGATTCCTTCAGTGGTCTTTTCTTTGACGACTTTTATCCCTTTCTCTGCTTCTTTGGCTATTTTGTCATAGCTATCTTTTGCTTTCTCACCTGTCTTCACTGCTGTCTCTTGGATTTTTTTCCTCGTTTCTTCTCCACTTGCTGGAGCAAACAGGATTCCCAAGATGAAGCCAGTGGCTGTTCCTAACAGGAAGGATAGAGTGACTTCAATAGCACTTGAGGGTTTATCAGACATTTTTTTCCTCCTTGCGTTTTTTGAGTTGCCGCCAGCCAAGCCGGATCAAAGGAAAAAGAAAGGGCCAGTATTTGGATGAAGGTCTCAGGATTTTTGTGGTCAAGAACCAGGCGATTTCAGAAATGCTGATGGCTGTTTTTTTTGAGGCTTCGACAAATTCACTCGCATCGTCGATCTTTGCTTGTATATGGAGACTCGTTTCTTTCAAGTTATCAACGAGTGCTCTTACCTCGATAAGAGTCATCCCTGCCTCTCGCGCTGTCTTGCGGAGCTGGATAAAGAGAATGACGAGAAATGTGACGGCAATAACAACAGATATGGTGATTACGAGGAGTAAAAATTGGTTGAGAGTTAGCGGCATTGCAATAAATAGATAGAATAAAAACCAGATTTTGTCAAATGATTACAGAGAGAATTGAGCATCTCTAATTCCGTGATGAGGTAGCAATCACGGAAATGGAGATGTTTCCTAGAGAGAATGTCCCAGTCTTACTTCCAGAGGATTTTTTGGATGTTTTTAAGGCTGTACTCTGTGGCGATTCTTTTGAGAATGGGAGCGAATTCCTCTTTCCTTTTTGATTCGATGACTTGTTCCCATTCCATCAGTAACGGTGCAGATTTAAACACATGTTCCTTTTTTAGCAGGCGGTTGATTCCTCTAAGTGCCTGCCAGTGTGTGACCATCAAGAGTGCGAGAACACCGAAGAAGACATTAGGTCCAGGAAGAAGAGCCGCCAGTCCGCTAATGGGGAGGAGTAATGTTTCCCCTATGAGGAGGAGAATATGTTTGGTTCTCTGACGTTGAAGATAAAAAAAGAATCGCCGCTTTATTCTCTGTTCAGCACAGCACCCAGAATAGAGAATCTCGAGCTTTTTTTCCTTTGATTTGAGAACCTGTTCAAACGCCTGTTCTTGTACTAGAATCCTTTGGGGCAGAAGCATGAGTTTCTGACGGGCTTTCTCCCATATTTTTTTCCAGCGGGAAAATTTAACTTGTATTTGATGGAGAGGCTCTGCAGAGAAATATCTGTATTTTTCACGATAGTCTTTCAAGAAGAAAAACTGCATTTTTTCCTATTTTAGCAATTCATCATGAGGATGAAAACGGAAAAGAAACCCATCCTTGCGCCAAAGCATCGAGCTTATCTCTGTTGATTGAGCAGATAGATGAAAAAGGGTGCGCCCACAATCGCAGTGATGATGCCGATCGGTAGTTCAGAACCGGGGAGAATGGTCCTGGCAAGAAGGTCGCAGAACATTAGAAAAATGCCTCCTACCAGGGAGGAATAAAAAAAGAGAAATCTGTGGTCTGGTCCAATCAGTATCCGTACCCAATGAGGAACGATTAATCCCACGAATCCGATGATACCGCTTACGGATACGGCTGAGGCCGCCAGGAGTGTGGAGACGGCCAGGTAGATTCTACGAATACGGTTTACTGGACAACCCAAGGATTGGGCGGTTTCATCTCCAAGGACAAGAAGATTCATATCCTTGGCAAACCATTGGGAAAGGAAGAAACAGAAGAGGAGATAGAAAAAGACCACTCGTATCTGATTCCAATCCGCAAGCTGGAAACTTCCCAAGAGCCAAAAGATGGCCTGTTCGAACGATTCTGATTTGAAGAAGATCAGGAATGAAGTCAGAGAGGAAGCCAGCGCTCCGGCTGCGATTCCTGTCAGAAGCAGCGTCTCTACCTTGAAGACACCCTTCCTTTGTGAGAGCAGATAGACCAAGGAGACGATGGCGAATCCTGATCCAAAAGCAAAGAGGCTCTGTGCTGAGAAGCCAAGCAGGCTAAGGTTGAGACCTAAGAATAGAGCAAGGACCGCGCCGAAAGAGGCCCCTGAGGAGACGCCGACTACGAATGGTCCCGCTATAGGATTTTGGAAGTAGCCCTGAAGAATTACCCCTGAGAGGGAGAGGCTTGCTCCAACCAGGAAAGCTAAAAGGGCACGGGAGAGGCGCAGGTGGATAAAAATCTTGGCATGTGTTTGATCGGAATGAATCAGGAAATCCACAAGGTCGGTAAAACTCGTTTCAACGGATCCTTTTATCATTGAAAGATACAACCCGGCGACGAGAAGGAGAAGGAGAATTGAAAGAAGTTGCAGCCTTTTTTTCTGAAAGTTCATTGGCAGTCCCTAAAAGAATTTGGGTGAAGGATGCGAGAGAGCTGTTCGAGAGCCATAAAAATTCGAGGGCCTGACCGTGTGACAAAATCTTCGTTGAGAAAATGAATGCTCTCTTTCTTCACTGCCAGGACGCTTTCAAGATGAGACTCTCGGATTATCCATTCCTTTATCTCAGAAAAATCCTTCTGTGACCTAGTTACAACGATGATAAACTCAGGATTTTGGTGGATGATTTCCTCCCGGTTATAAGCCAGCCAGGACCTTGGGATCTCGGCAGCTATATTCAATCCCTTGGCTTTAACGACAAGATCATTCAAGAAACTGTCTTTACCGCAGGTCCAAAGGCCTTTCCCGTGTATGTTGACATAGACTCTGGGAATATGTTTGACATTCGCCAGGCAAGCTTGGATTCTTTCGTAATCCTTTCGCAGAGAGTCTACAAGAGCGGCCGCAGGATTTTCCCTATGGGTGATCAATCCGATCTTCATGATGAGAGAGAACACGGATTCCAGAGCTGTGCCCTGTTCGAAGACAAAGACGGGAAGCTGGAGGTCCTTGAGACGGTGGATAAGCCTAAGAGGATTACCCCTGAAGGCTATGATAAGGTCAGGTTGAAGAGATATAATTTTCTCCAGGTCAGGGTCGACCATGCCCCCAATTTTTCCCTTTGTTTTGGCTTGATTGGGATAATTGCAGTAGCGGGTGACCCCGACAATTTCTTCCTCTAGACCTAGGGCAAAAAGTATTTCTGTTATGTTGGGAGCCAAGGAGACGATTCTTTGAGGAGGAACACCCCATGTGTGGGTGTAGCCTAGATCATCCTTCATCATTCGCTCTTGGCCACTAGCAAGAGCGACACCGAGGACGAACACCAGGGAAAAAGCATAGATATTGTATCGGCTCATCTAGGTTCAGGTTTTTGGAAGGTCAGGGAAATCTCGGGAAGACCTGAATGCAGATGCTCTCTGATATCCACATCGGCCTGAAAAACCTCTTTTATGATTTGTTTGGTGATGAGTTCTTCAGGAGAACCCAGAGCATGAATATGGCCTCCTTTCAGGAACATGACCCTTTGAGAATAGGGAATAGCAAGATTGATGTTGTGCTCCGCAGCGAGGATGGTTTTGCCCTTATCTTCCTGGAGCCGTCTGAGGATGTGATAGATTTCGACTTGGTAGCTGATATCAAGATGAGAGCTGGGTTCGTCAAGGAAGAGGAGAGGCGTATCTTGAGCCAAGGCTCGAGCGATGAAGACTCTCTGTCTCTCGCCCCCGCTGAGATGGGCGATACTCTTTCCTCTTAAGTGAGAGATCTCTGTCAGGTTCATGATTTCTTCGATAATAGTCTTGTCAACGGCCGTCGCTTTAGCGAAATGCCCCTGGTGGACATATCTTCCCATCAGGATGATTTCCTCCACGCTGAAATCAAACGAAAGCGTCATCAACTGAGGAACATAAGCGATTTTCTTAGCCACATCTCTGGATTTTAGGGTATATATATTCTTCTTATTGACCTTAACTTCACCTTTGGAATTTTTAAGAAGACCTTGAAGGGCTTTTATCAGAGTACTTTTACCTGACCCGTTCCGGCCGAGTATGGATAGAAATTCCCCACGGTTGAGTGAAAAAGTTATGTTATGAATGACCTCTCCGTTCCCATAACCGGCGGAGAGATTCCTGACCTCTAGAATCGCCATAGCTTAACCTGATTGAATACTTTTTCTATTCTTTTTCATTTGACTCTTCCCTGTCAAGCCTTAGCTGGGATGAAGGCAGAGGATTCAGAACACGTTGATTTTCCCCAGCGAGGAAAATCAACTCCCACTCGTCCTTCGCTCTTCTCTCCCTATGGGAGAGAAAGCGGTTTTACTTGATATTTCCTATAATATATATATAATTAATAGGAAACCTTTTCGTTTGTATTACGTATATATAATTAAAGGAAATGAATTTAGAAAGGAAATTAAGATGAAATTTAGATATAAGGTTGCAATCATTTTTGTGGCAGTTCTTACCTCTATAGTGGGGTTTAATATGATTGCCTCGTCTTACTATGTTTACTTGAAGTAGGAAATGAAGCAGTCCATAAATTCATAGGGAATTATCTGTATAGCGCCTGGGGAGACTCGAACTCCCGCCCCTCTGCTTAGAAGGCAATTGGTGGAATCAAAATAAAGTAGAAATATCAGTCCTTCAACCCAGCTAGCCTCTGCCTCAGCTAGCCCTGGGTCATCGTCCTTCCAGAGTACGAGGAACGCTGACACCGGGGTTCCTCAGGTTTAGGATGCCAAGGAGCGTTTGGTAGCATTGAAGTAAACGGAACCAAAACAGCAATCAATTCGTCATATTAATCAGTATTCCGATGAAAATTAAAATAAGCTGAGAGCTTGAAAGTTGGAGTTCTCTTTAGTTTCTGTTTCTTATCGTTGCCTGTACTTATGTTTTTTCCTTTTTGTACATAAAAGCTTTCAGCATGTCAAGTGGAAGAGGGAAAATGATGGTCGAATTTTTTTCTGTTGCAATTTCAGCGAGAGTGCCCAAAAACCTGAGCTGAAGTGCCTGAGGATTTGTTGAGATGATATCTGCAGCTTTGGTTAACTTATCTGCAGCTTGATATTCACCTTCGGCATGTATAACCTTGGCTCTTCTTTCTCTTTCCGCTTCGGCTTGCTTGGCTATGGCTCTTTGCATATTTTCAGGAAGATCCACATGTTTCATTTCTACCATCTGAACCTTGATTCCCCAGGGGTCTGTGCGCCTATCGATGATTTCTTGGAGTCGAAGGTTGAGTTTCTCTCTCTCTGAGAGAAGATCATCGAGTTCAACCTCACCCAGTGTACTCCGCAATGTTGTCTGTGCAAGTTGTGAAGTGGCATAAAGAAAATCTTGGACTTCGAGGACGGCTTTTTGGGGTTCCATGACACGAAAATACAAAACAGCGTTGACTTTAACTGAAACATTAT